>Ga0209800_10000060_pt1:72500-264000 | contig 264000 bp, 241 predicted proteins | sample Higcelweek8metaG_FD_187174 | JGI IMG/M metagenome (GOLD analysis project Ga0209800, IMG submission 187174) | Freshwater pond sediment microbial communities from the University of Edinburgh, under environmental carbon perturbations - High... | ecosystem: Environmental > Aquatic >...
TATACGGTCTGTTCGGTTCCATGATTATTCCCGCCGTTCCGTGTCCTTATTAAAGCACGTTCTTCCTTTCAAGTCAAACAAAAAGATCGATCTGACCGTCGGCATCCTCAATGATGGGATCGGAATCAACCTCTTCATCACTTTTCGGAACCCTTGCCAGAGCTGAAATCTTGTCGCCGGCCATAAGCCTGATAAGCCTTACGCCGGAAGTATTGCGACCGGTCATCCTCACATCCGATACATGCTGACGGTTCACGATGCCGTTCGTGGTGATAATGATGAGATCGTCATCGTCATTGACATCGATAAGGCCGACCAGCGCGCCGATCTTCTCATGCGCCTTGAGGGTAATGACGCCTCGTGCGCCTCTTCTGGTAAGGCGGTAGTCCTCGACACGACTGCGCTTGCCAAAGCCGTTGTCGGTAACGGCAAGCAGTGCGGTATCCGTCCGTTTTGTCGTGACCATTGAAATACACTTCTCACCCTCGTCGAGGGTGATGCCCTTGACGCCCATGGCGGTTCTGCCCATGGAACGGATCTCGTTTTCAGGAAAGCGCACCGCATAGGCCGAACTTTTCGCAAGAATGATCTGATGGTCGCCGTCGGTCAGACGGGCATCGAGCAGTTCGTCTCCCTCTTCGATGGTGATGGCGGCAATGCCGGTTCTGCGCGGGTTCGAGAAATCGTCGAGGGGCGTTTTCTTGACGATGCCGTTGGTCGTGGCCATCACAATGTATCCCGGATCCTCGAAGTTGCGGATATTGATGTATGCCTTGATCTGTTCCGTCGGGCGAAGCTCCATGATGTTGGCCAGCGAACGTCCGCGCGCAGCGCGGCCCGCTTCGGGAATTTCGTAAACCTTGAGCCAGTAACAGCGGCCTGTATTGGTAAAGAAAAGAATATAGTTGTGCGTCGAGGCGATGAACATGTGTTCGATGAAGTCATCATGTTTCGCCTGTGCGCCGGTAACCCCTTTGCCGCCTCTTGCCTGTCTGCGATATCCGGAAACAGGGAAGCGTTTGATAAAGCCGTCGTGGGTGATGGTGATGACGACATCCTCCTGGGCGATCATATCCTCGATGGAGAAATCACCCTCCTGAGGCACAATTTCAGTACGGCGCTCGTCGCCGTAAACCTCTCTCACCTTCAGCAGCTCTTCGCGGATAATCTGCATCTGCTTCTGCGGACTGGCGAGAATGGAACGCAGGCCGTCGATAAGAAGAAGGGTTTCCTGATATTCCGTATCGATCTTTTTCCGCTCCATCCCGGTAAGACGCTGCAGACGCATTTCAAGAATGGCCTTTGACTGTATCTCGGAAAGCCCGAAGCGCTCCATAAGGCGTTCCTGAGCCGTAGAGGTGTCCGGCGACTCGCGGATGGTGGTGATCACCTCATCGAGATTATCGAGACAGATTTTCAGACCTTCAAGAATATGTGCCCGTTTTTCGGCGGCAGTGAGGTCAAATTGCGTACGGCGCAGCACAATTTCGTTCCGGTGCTTGACATAGTAGTGCATCATCTCCTTGAGATTGAGCACCCTCGGTACGCCATCCACAAGGGCAAGCATGATCACCCCGAAGGTCTCCTGCATGGGGGTGTGCTTGTACAGGTTGTTCAGTACCACCTTGGCTACGGCATCGCGTTTGAGTTCTATCACGAGCCGCATGCCGTCGCGGTCCGACTCGTCGCGAATGTCGGCGATACCGTCAAGTTTTTTATCGTGAACAAGCTCGACGATCTTCTCGATCAGACGTACCTTGTTGACCTGATAGGGAAGTTCGGTAACGATAATGGACTCGCGGCCGTTCTTCTGGGTCACCTCGACAAGGGCTCTTGCGCGAATCACCACCTTGCCGCGTCCTGTCAGATAGGCCTGGCGAACGCCTTCGTAACCGTAGATGATCCCGCCGGTCGGGAAGTCGGGAGCGATAACATGCTTCATGATATCGGCGATCTCGATCTCGGGATTCTCTATGACCGCGATAATGCCGTCAACGACCTCGCGCAGGTTCTGCGGAGGGATGTTGGTCGCCATGCCGACGGCAATGCCGGATGAGCCATTCACGAGCAGGTTGGGTATCGCTGAAGGAAGCACCGTAGGCTCTTCGAGCGAATCGTCGAAGTTAAGGGAAAAATCAACCGTCTCTTTATCGAGATCCTTGAGCATTTCGCCGGCGATAGGCTTCATGCGCACCTCGGTATAACGCATCGCAGCAGGGGAGTCGCCATCGACGGAACCAAAGTTTCCCTGACCGTCGATCAGGGGATAGCGCAGGGAAAAGTCCTGCACCAGTCGCACAAGACTGTCATAAACCGCACTGTCGCCATGCGGATGGAACTTGCCGAGCACTTCACCGACAATACGGGCCGACTTCTTGTGCGGCTTGCCCGCCTGGAGTCCCAGCTCGTGCATACCGTACAACACCCTGCGATGCACCGGCTTCAGTCCGTCACGAACATCAGGAAGCGCACGGCTGACGATAACCGACATGGAATAATCGAGATAGGAATCCCGCATCTCCTCTTCAATACTGATCGGCAATATCCGTTCGCGCTGCATAGGTTTTTTCCGTGTAATAATTAATAATAACCCGCTTAAGGGCGTAATGTATAAAATCCCGCCAACTTCTTAAAACCACCGGACATGGCTGTGACCCGCCCGGCCGGCTGCGGGAATCAGGACACCTGGGTAACCGGGGCATCCGACCAGAGTGACTCGAGGTCATAAAAGCGCCGCTCTTCGGGCATGAAAATGTGCACAACCACATCAACATAATCGAGCAGAATCCAGTGCATGGTATCCATACCTTCCACATGCAGCGGACGCTCATCGTCCCATTTCAGTTCATCGATAATATGCTCGGCAGCGGCTTTAGCCTTCCGCTCGGAATCGGCCGTAATAATAACGAAATAATCCGTAATCGATGTCAACCCTTTAAGGTCGAGTATCTTTACCTGTTCGCACTTTTTCTCGAGCGCAAGAGATGCGGCCCGGTTTGCAAGCAGCTCGCCATACGATACCTCTTCAGGTTGCAGGTCGCCGCGGGTTTCATCATGCTCAGAACTGGTCATAAACCTCCGTTTATTTCATCAATGTTAAAATGTAAAATAGTAATGATTCACTCTTTTCTTCCTCCCGGCATAAACATTTGCCGGTAATCAGGCGACGCATCGGCTGGCGACTGCGTGCTTCCATGCCCGAAAAGCCTTATGGCTTCTGGCAGAAGCGAAGCCGCAGAGAAAAATGACGCATCGATAAAACAGACTTCGCCGCATTCCGGCAAAGTCGAAAAATCTGCAGCGTGCCTTGCCGTAACGACGGTTCCGGGACCCATGCCGCAGGCTGCGGCAACAACATCTTCGGCAGATCCTCTTGCCGATTCGTCGCCCGCCATCCCTTTTTCAAGCAGTGCGCGCGGATAACATCCATAATAATACTCCCCCTTGCGGGAGGGAATGAACGAAACGATCGCTCCGGCAGAGGTATAGGGCATTGCGGCAACCGCCATGGCCGGCAGGGTAGGGACTGAAACAAGAGGAATGCCAAGCCCGTACGCAATACCTTTGGCCGCCGACATGCCGATACGCAATGCGGTAAACGAACCAGGACCTGAAGAGACCGCCACCGCATCGAGCCGTTCCTTTTCGGTATGGCTGTTCCGAAGCACCTGCTGCACAAGCGGCATGATGGTCTCGGCAGCCCGGCTCCACTCGCTGCCGCAAAGCTCAAATACCCCTCCGCCGCTGCTGACGGCAACGCTGAGGGAGGCATGCGAAGACTCAATGGCCAGTAGGTTCATCGGTTATGCTGTCGGGTTATGACGATTCTCCTCGAATTATCGCCGGCATGATCGAGAAAAACCGTGGCTGTATAACATGAAAGATAGTCGGAAAACTTGTCGCCCCACTCCACAATGGCGATATGCTGCCCGAACAGATATTCGTCGAATCCTATCGCATCGAGTTCCTGAGGCCGTTCGATCCGGTAAAGATCGAAATGGTGGAGATCGACCGGTCTCCCGCGGAATGTTCCGTGATAGATGTTGAAAAGCGAAAACGTCGGGCTCGAAAGTTCTTCCGCACAGTTGAAAAACCCGGCGATACCTTTCATGAACTCGGTTTTACCGGCACCAAGCTGACCTTTGAGGCAGACCCGGTCGCCGGGCTGCAGCGCGGAAGCGAACTGCCGGGCATATTCACGGGTCTCCTCGGCAGAACGGGAGAAAAACTCTTCGGTCAACGCCATAGCCATATCAGTCGAGCGGATTGAAAACAAGTCCCGTCATTATCTTCGGGTAAAAAAACGTCGATTTCTGCGGCATCACGCCTCCGGATTCAGAAACGGCAAGTACCTGCCCGACAGTGGCCGGCTTGACGACAAAACCAGCCTGAACCCTGCCGGATGCGACCGCATCGAAAACATCGCCGTCGTCCTTCACATACACCAGATTGGTCTGCTTTGCCATGGCTTCCTGACCGATGCCAAGCAGGCGGTTCAGCACAACCTCATGCAGCACGACAAGGCCGAGCTGCTGCAGGGCCGGAGCTATGCCGCTGTCGAGCATGCCTGTCGGATCGCTTTTCAGCGTAATCCCCAGAACGGAACCCGCGCTCACCACTCCATAGGCATAGCTCGATGAAGCGGCTTCGAGATAGGCCTTCAGTTCAGCGCGTCCGTCAAGCTCCGTTACGGCAAAATGCTCTTCGAGCCGCTCCCTGAGCCGCGAAGCGTCGAAATCCTCCAGGCTGTGCACCAGACGGTGTATGGGAAAAACCACCAGTCCTTTATCATAAATATTGTTCAGATAAACAAGGATAAAATTGTACGGTTCGTTTCCGGAATGTTCAGGATTCTCTTCCGCACGCTCCCTGCGATAGTTCAAACCTGTTTCATAACGGTGATGGCCGTCGGCGATATAAACCGTCCGCTGAGCCAGCGCCTGCTGGATACCGGCCACAAGCTCCGGATCGACGATACGCCACAGCCGGTTGCGCACGCCCTGGAACACCGCATCGACCAGCGGTTCATTGGCGTCGGTATAGGCGGAAACGATGCGGTCGGCCTCTCCTTCATCATCGGCATAGAGGCCGAAAATCGAGCTGATGTTCGTGCGCGTTTTGCGGAACAGGTTCAGCCGGTCGGCCTTGGGGCCGGAAAGCGTCCGTTCGTGCGGCAGCACCTTCCTCTCTGCAAACTCGTGCAGCCGCATGGCCGCGAAAAAGCCGCAACGATTATGGGTATTTCCCGCCTGATCGGTAAAGGTCTGGCTGTAGGGATAGAGCGCGGGCTCCGTATCGCGAAGCAGCTCGCCGTTCTGCAGCCAATCGTGCAGGCGCCCGGCAGATGCCGCATAGGGGTCTGCTTCGACAGGCAGTTCAAGCCGGACTGCGTTGAAGGGCGAAGAATCGTTCAGCTGCTGCTGCAGCTCACTGGATATAACGTCATAAGGCGGACAGATCAGTTTTGCGGCATCTCCCGCTGTTTCGGGATTGTAGCGTATTGCCCTGAAGGGCTGAATTTCCGGCATAGGATTCGATTTATACTATTCTTTTTATAAGACCTCGACACTCTCCTGACCCGCAAGATAAAAAAGCCGGGGTGTTCCCCGATGCTCCCGCATGCGTGAACACCATTTTCTTCTTCGGACAGCTTCGAAAAAACGGATCCCGCAAAGCAAAAGGGTGAGTTCCCCATAGTCGGGAGGCCCGGCCCGTCAATTTTTGTAATACTGCCTGAACTCCTCCGACGGTTCGCGATCGGAGTATATATAGAGCGTATTGCCGACAGGATCGGCAACGGAAAAGCCCCGGTCGCCCCAGGGATGATCCTCCAGCGGCATGATGACATCGAGTCCGGACCGGATCAGACGCTCGTGCTCAGCATCGACATCATCGACGCTCCAGTTGAGCATCACCCCTTTGCCGCAGAATTCCGCCATGCCCTGGCGAGGCTGCATGAACTGGAGAGTCGGCCCATCCTTTCCAAAACGCAGATTGACATACCACCCGCAATCGAAAACAACCTCGGCAGAGAAATGACGCTGGTAGAATTCCCGGCACGCATCCACCCCGGATGTGCAGAAACAGGCCGACAGAGCGTTGCTTTTCATGGTTTCGATGTTATGAATTTACAAGCCAGGCGACAACAACCCTCCATTACGCTCCCTCCCGTACTGCCATCCAGAAATCATCATAACCCTCCTTGACGACCACCACGATTTTTCCGTTGCGACACAATTCCAGCACTGCAAGAAAAGTCACGACAAAAATGATGCTTTCGCAGACACCCTCCATCACCGAACGAAAAGAAACCTGTACCCGTTCGCGAAGTTTCGAAAGAATCAGCGCGCTCTGCTCCTCGACCGTTACCGGGGCATCCCTGACGTTGCGTATCATGGGTTTTGGAATATTTTCAAGTACTGCCCGATATGCCTTTATGAGATGATAGAGCGTAGGACGATGAATCTCTTCATCAAGCTGATCGACAACAAGCGGATCGAACGATTCAGCAAAGCCTTTTGAAAAAAGTCGCGCCCGCTCATCGGCATGTTCGCCGAGTTTCCCGGCACACTCCTTCATCTGTCGATATTCGAGAAGCTTCTGCACCAGTTCGGTTCGGGGATCGAATTCATCGGTATCTCCGATCTCTGCAGAAGGGTGGGGAAGCAGCATTTTTGCTTTGATGCTCATCAGCATCGATGCCATATAGATAAACTCCGCAGCGACTTCAAGGTTAGTCGCCCGCATACCGTTTATGTAAACGATAAAATCGGCAGTGATTCTCGAAATGGGAATATTGTAGATGTCCAGTTCATCGCGCCGGATAAAAAACAGCAGGAGATCGAGTGGCCCTTCAAACTCTTCAAGAGTGATCCTGAACATGACTGTGCCGTGAGCATTTAGACTGTTGGACTCCACAACAAACCGGTCATATGCACTCGCGAAGTCGTCGGAAAGGTCAAAGTGTCAGGAACCGGCGTACCGGGACTCGATACGGTATTCAGTCATGCCCGGTTTGAAACAAGATAGAAAAAAAACCGCATGATTACGTAAAAATAACCAGTCGATATCTTACTATTGGAAGAGCGCCGCGCAGGAAACTTTCAAACGGAGACTTCATATTACTAATGATAGTATCTGTTTCTGAACCGGACGATATGACGTATTATATACACTCGACTCCATTTGACCATTCGAAATGATGCACAAAAAAACAAGAGCCCTGCTGTTTACCATTACAGCTATCCTGTTGCTTTTTACAACCGCCACTGCTGCCGGCGGCCAGGAAAACGATTATTTCAACAGGGGATATGAAAAACACCTGCAGGGAGATATCAAAGCGGCCATGAAGGATTACTCCGCGGCGATTGAAATAAATCCCCGATTTGCCATGGCTTACCAGATGAGAGGGGCCGTGTGGCAGAGAATGAAAATGTACGACAAAGCCATCAATGACTTTTCCATGGTGATCGTTTTCGGTGAGACCTATTTTAAGGCCGTCGGTTACTACAACCGGGGAATTGTCAAAAATATGGCCGGCGATTTCTTCGGAGCGATTCCCGATTTTAACGAGGCACTGAACATCGACAAGAGAATGGTCGCTGCTTATTTTCATCGCGGCATTGCAAAAAGCCGGACAGGAGACTCTTTCGGCCGTATCCAGGACTTCCGGGAAGCGGCAAGGCTCGGCGATGTCAATGCAGAAAAGTGGCTGAACACTTACTATCCCACCTGGAAACAGCCGGTAGCTTCTGCGTTGCCGCAGACTAACTGAAATACGACCAAACGTCCGTAAACTGAAAGAGCTGCCGGAGAGGCAGCTCTTTCAGTGTAAAGTTATATCCTTTTTTTTATATCGCCTTTCCGCCTTTCTCGCGGGTACGGATACGGATGCACTCTTCGAGAGGGGTGATGAATATCTTGCCGTCGCCAACCTCTCCGACGCCATGCCTGGCTGCTTCGATGATGGTATCAAGCGTGATATCGACGAACTCCTCGTTCACGGCAATGTCAAGCCTTATTTTCGGAATAAGATTCGGAGCTATTTTCTGACCTCTGTAGATTTCAATATCCTCCTGCCGTCCATGCCCGGTAACCCGGCTGACGGTTATTCTCGTAATATCAGCCTGGATCAGCGCCTCCCTGACATGATCGAGCCTGTCGGGCTGAATGATTGCGGTAATCAGTTTCATCGCAAGCGTTTAGTTTAAGTTAATAAGTCCGTATCCCTGTTCGCCGTGCATGCTGTGGTCAAGACCCGACATCTCCTCATCTTCGCTGATGCGCAGTCCGATGGTCTTCTCGATCACAAAGAGCAGAATAAGCGACACGATGGCGGCATAGGCAATGGTAACGCCGACTGCGGTAGCCTGAACGCCGAGCTGCTGCCAGACGGTCCAGCTGCCGCCGACTTTTGCGGCTGCATCGGCCATCCATGACGGGCGGATAAAAAAGGTAAGCGCCAGAGCCCCTACAATACCTCCGACGCCATGTATCCCGAATGCATCGAGACTGTCGTCATAACCGATTTTGTTCTTGATCATGATGGCAAGGTAGCAGAACACGGCGGCAAGCGCGCCGAGCGCAAGCGCGCCGACAGGCTGAACCACGCCGGCTGCCGGTGTAATGGCGACAAGACCGGCGAGAATACCCGAGGCCACGCCCAGACTGGTTGCCTTGCCGTGCTGGAACATCTCGATCATCATCCAGGTAAACGCACCGGCGGCGGCGGCCATCTGGGTAACGGTAAGCGCTCTGGCAGTTGCAAGATTGCTGGCAATGGCGCTGCCGGCATTGAACCCGAACCATCCCACCCACAACAGGCCTGCACCCATGAGCGTCATTACCAGATTATTGGGGTGCATGACGTTTCTGGGATATCCCCTGCGGGCGCCGAGATAAAGTGCGGCAACCAGAGCGGTAACGCCCGAAGAAATGTGCACCACCGTACCTCCGGCAAAATCGATGGCACCCATTGCGCCGAGGTTGAAAAGAAAGCCGTCGGCAGCCCATACCCAATGGCAGATCGGGCTGTAAACGATAATGCTCCAGAGCGCGATGAAAACCGCATAGCCCTTGAAGTTCACCCGCTCAGCAAAAGCGCCGGCAATCAGCGCGGGGGTGATGATGGCGAACTTGCCCTGGAACATGGCAAAGACATACTCGGGAATCTGGGTGGACATGATGGTATCATCGATGCCCTGCAAAAGAAAATACTTGCTGTCCCAACCTACAAAACCGCCGAGAATGCCGGGTCCGAAACTCAGCGCATAACCGAGGGTCGGCCAGAGCACACCGATGATGACCATTGCTGCAAAGCTGTGCATCATGGTGCCGATAACGTTTTTGGTGCGCACCAGACCGCCGTAGAACATGGCGAGTCCGGGAACCATAAGCAATACAAGCGCTGTAGAAGTCAGCATCCACGAAGTGATACCGCTGTCGGTAACAACCTCTTCAGCCCCCAATGCAGTACCGCTGAACATCATTGCCGCGGTAAGCAGCAGTAATGGAAATGAAAACTTTTTCATCATACCCCGATGGTTTAAAAATTACATGAAACCTTAATATTTTAATTTTACTACACAATAGTAGTAAAATTATTAACTCTAAACAAGAAATAAGCATATTTTATAACAAAGATGTAGAATTTAACAGGGGGAAAAAGAAAAAACGGGCCTGTATCCGGAGTTACCTGCGGGACACGGGAGGTCACTGGCGGAATAAAAAAAGAAAAATAGTAAACGAAAACGCGGGGGACGTAAAAAAAGACGATTTTTCAGGAAAACAAAAAATAAATCACGATTTTGTATATTTTTATTCGTATTTCTGTTTATTCCGGATCTTTTTATTTTTGAAAACCACTGCTAATTGCGGTAAATTAGCTTATTAATTAGCCAATGGTTGGCTGATCGCGTTCAAATAATTTGTGCCTTGGTTGTTTGCATGCGTTTCTTTTCTATCAATGCACATGTTTACTGAGACTAACAATGAATATCTACATTGGCAATTTACCCTACTCCGTTACCGAAGACGATCTTCGTGATGTATTCTCCCAGTTCGGACAGGTCGACAGCGCTAACATCATCACCGACAAGTTTTCAGGCCGCTCGAAAGGGTTTGGGTTTGTTGACATGCCTAATGACGGTGAAGCCCGCGAAGCTATCGAATCCATGAACGACAAGGATCTTAAAGGCCGTACCATAAAGGTTAACGAAGCCAGACCACGTGAAGAACGCCCCGCAAGAAGAGACCGCTATTAATTCTCCTTTTGACAGTATAAAAAACAGCCGGACAGAAACATTCTGACCGGCTGTTTTTTATCGTCCGCATGTAAGCCTTACCTTGTCAGGATAACGCCCACATCCTCGAGAAGAGACTGAAGATCTTCCTCATGTTCCACCTCATCCTGCAGTATCTGCACCGCAAGGTTATAGGTCACAGGATCCTTCATGCCGATCTCCTGAATGATACTGTTATACACATTAATGGCGCACTGCTCACCGGCTATGTTCTGTTCGAGAATTTTTTTCACGAAAGGATCGTCAGGAGCGTCATAACCGCAGTTCGTCCAGGTAAACCACTCTGTGGGGTTGGTAATCGGAGTCCCGCCAAGCTGGATGATTCTTGCGGTTACCATATCGGCGTGGCGCAACTCGTCGGCAGCATGCTGCAGCAGCTCTGCAATAACGGCATCCTTCATCGGTCCCTGCACCACCTTCGAACCGAGCCAGTACTGATAATAAGCAAGCCATTCGTCGGCGAACGCCTTGTTGAGCAGTTCAAGCACGCGCGGCAGATGCTCTCCCACGATTTCACGTCCTCTTGATCCCATTGTAATTACTCCTTTTAACCTGTTGTATTGACTTTTCCGGTCACCGCGATCATTTGTCGAAAGTCAAAACGCCTGCTGACGCGAAAAATGATCGTCGGCTTCCGTTATTTGTTATTGGAAACAAGATCCTGCAGCGCATCGGCCAGAACGGGATACCGAAAAACGAAGCCGTTCCGTTCGAGAGCGGCGGGAATAACCCTCTGACCTTTCACTGCGTACTCCGCCCCTTCGCCCATCAGCAACTGGACGGCGAGTTTCGGAACAGGAACGAGTGAGGGGCGACCCATTACCTTGCCAAGCTCCCGGGCAAAATCATTCATGGTCGCCGGCAGAGGAGCCACCGCATTGACGGCTCCGGAATAGCGGGAATCGTCAAGTATATCGATAATGCAGTTTATTTCATCGTCCAGATGAATCCATGAAAGGCACTGCCGTCCGGTACCGACAGGACCACCGAGAAAAAAGCTGAATGGAGCGATCATTTTCTGAAGCATCCCGCCTTTCGTGGAAAACACAATCCCGGTACGAAGAAGAACGAGTCGGACGCCGAGATCTGCAGCGGGAAGCGCGGCTTTTTCCCAGTCAATACATATTTTCGCAAGAAAGTCCCTGCCCTCCGGAGCGGACTCGTCTAGATCGGAAGTGTCGCTGCACTGCTCGAATGAACCGTAGTACCCGATAGCCGAAGCGGATATGAATACCCCCGGTTTCCGAGCTGCGGCCGCAATAGCCGAAACCATGTGTTTCGTGCCGTTAATTCTCGAATCGTAACACTCTTTTTTGTGTTCTTCCGTCCACCGCGATTCGAGCAGGGGTTTACCCGCCAGGTGAATGATCGCTTTTGCCCCATCCAGATCGGCGACCCACTTGCCTGACGTCATATCCGAATCCCAACGGACGTAATCCGCAGCTCCGGGAACCTTTTCGGCCGCTCCCCCTGTCGAACGGGCAAACAACACTACCTTTTCTCCTCTGGCAATCAGCCGTCGGGCAAGTTCGGCGCCGATAACCCCGGTCGCTCCAGTGATAACTATATGACCTTCCATAATTCTGCCAAGGTTTCATGACGGCCCGTCAGTCTCCAGGTGCAGAACAGGCCTTAAAACCTTTTTGAACTGTCAATTACCGGTAATAATTCCCGTTACTGCCAGGAAACGCGGGAAGGAAAAAAGAAATTTCAGCACTCTTCTCCATTGATCAGCAGAATCACCTGCCGATCATCCCCAAGCAAATCAGTCGCCTCCTGCGACCACTTGCGGGAGGCAACCTCAAGCCGGCTTATCACATAATCCTCAAAATCATCGAGCAGACATTCGTCGCCATCGAACTCTTTCGGAGAGGTAATTTTGATAAGGATACTCGGCTCGGCCTTTTCGCCCTCTCCGTACGAACCAAACTCGATAACGACGTCACTCTCGCCGGTTCCAACGAGAGGAACCAGCCTGTCGGTCTCGACAAGTTCTTTGGCTATGCTCTGCAGATCGGCAAGAACTCCGGCAAATCTTTCGTCCTGATGAAGGTTGATGCTTTGACTCATTTCCTGCGGCTTTGATTGAAAGTTTATTTATTCCACCGTAACCGATTTGGCCAGATTGCGGGGACGGTCAACATTACATCCTCTCAGCGTTGCAATATGGTAGGCGAGCAGCTGCAGAGGTATTACGGTAAGCAGCGGAGTAACCGGAGCTGATGCTGCCGGAATGTATATAACATGGTCTGCCAGACTTCGGATATCCTCATCGCCTTCGCTTGCAATGGCGATTACCCGACCTTTACGGCTCCGAACCTCCTCGATATTGCTGAGAATCTTGGTGTAGGTGCTGTCCCGGGTGGCAATGAAAATAACCGGCATATCCTCATCGATCAACGCAATAGGACCGTGCTTCATTTCCGCCGCCGGATAGCCCTCCGCATGGATGTATGAAATTTCTTTGAGTTTCAGCGCGCCTTCGAGCGCGACCGGAAAGTTGTAGCCCCGGCCAAGGTAAAGAAAATTACGGGCGTTGCGGTAACTTCCCGCTATGGCATGAATCTCTTCGCTGCTCTTGAGGATTTCCGAAACTTTCGAAGGCACCTCCGACAGTTCCCTGAGATAGAGCGCAATTTCAGAATCGCTGAGCGTTCTTCCCTGACTGAGAGCAAGAGCAACCATGTAGAGTACGATCACCTGGGCGGTAAACGCTTTCGTAGAAGCAACCCCGATCTCCGGACCGGCATGCGTGTACATGCCGCAATGGGTTTCGCGCGCAATGGTCGAGCCGACCACGTTACAGATACCCATAACCAGAGCGCCCTTCTCCTTGGCCTCGCGCAGAGCCGCAAGGGTATCGGCGGTTTCTCCCGACTGGGATATCACAATAACCACATCTTCGGGAGTGATAACCGGATTGCGGTACCGGAATTCAGAAGCGTAATCAACCTCGACGGGAATACGGGCAAACTCCTCGATAAGATACTCCCCGATCAGTCCGGCATGCCAGCTTGTGCCGCAGGCGCAGATAATGATACGCCTTGCCTTGCGAAGCTGTTCGAGATTATCGTTTATGCCTCCCAGATGGAGAGAGCCGCTTTCAAGCCTGACCCTGCCTCTCATGACATCCTCCATAACGCCGGGCTGTTCGAAAATCTCCTTGAGCATAAAGTGTTCGTAACCGCCCTTTTCGATCTCTTCAAGCTCGAAATCAAGTTCGGTAATCAGTTTTTCCGTCTCGATGTTCTCGACGGTCTTGACCATATAGCCGTCAACGGTTATACGCGCCATTTCCCCGTCGCCGAGGTAAACCACCTTCCGGGTATGTTCGACGATCGGAGCGGCATCCGAAGCCACGAAATATTCGCCGTCACCGATACCGATTACCAGAGGACTGCCCTTGCGGGCGACAATCAGCGTTCCGGGTTCACGGGATGAAATAACGCAGAGACCGTATGCTCCTTCAACATGGTGCAGCGCCTGGCGTACGGCATCCTCAAGCATCAATGCGGGCTCTTCCTTCCATATTCTGTCGATGAGATGCACAAGCACCTCGGTGTCGGTCGCACTGCGGAAGGCATAACCGTGCGACGAGAGTTCAAGCCTCAGAGCGGTATGATTTTCGATGATGCCATTATGGATCAGCGCAATGTCGCCTGTCGTATTGAGATGGGGGTGAGCGTTGCGATCGCTGGGGTCGCCATGCGTCGCCCATCGGGTATGTGCAATTCCGGCAACGGCTCCGCTGAGCTTGTCGCCGCTCTCCCTGAGAGCATTTTCAAGATCGGCCACGCTCCCTTTCTGCTTCACTACAGAAAGAGCCCCGTTCAGCACGGCAATACCTGCTGAATCATAGCCCCGATATTCCAGACGCTTCAATCCGCTCAGCAGAAGCGGCGCCGCATCTCTTTTTCCGATATAACCAACAATTCCACACATGGGCAATTACCTTTAAATAAATTACAGACCGGATTTTCCCGTGAAAACATGGCCTGCGTATGGGGGAAACCTGCAAAACCAGAAGAATACAGTCAATAATAATAAAAACCCTTATAACACAAGCTTCATCTCCGCGTGAATTTTTCCGGCCTCTTCGGCTACCGCCGCCTCAAACTCCTCTATCGAAGAGAACCTCTCTGCCGGGTAGATCAGGCTGCGGCTGACATTGATTATGGCGCTCTCCGCGTTGACGTCAACGCCTGCACGCACGGCATCCTCGAGCGAGCCGCCCTGGGCGCCGACTCCGGGAATAAGAAAAAAAAGTCCGGGAGCCCGACGGCGAATATCGCCAAGCAGGTCGCTTTTGGTGGCGCCTACCACAACGCCGGCATTACCGTCCTTTCCCCACAACGTTACCTTTTCAAGCACAGACTCATAGAGAGGCCTTCCGTTCTCCAGCCTCTGCTCTTCAAAATCGCGCGATCCCTCGTTCGAAGTCAGACAAAGAACAAAAACCAGCTTGCCGCTGTAGGAAAAAAACGGCTCCAGAGAATCAAAGCCCATATAAGGCGCCACCGTAACCGCATCAAACGACCAGTGTTCGAAAAAAGCCTGCGCATACTTTCTGCTGGTATTGCCGATGTCTGCCCTTTTGGCATCGGCAATGGTCAGGCACTCCGCAGGAATCTCTTCGAGAGTCTTTTCCATATCCAGAAGCCCCGGAATGCCCCGGGCCTCATAAAACGCGGTATTGATCTTGTATGCCACGGCAACGCCTCCTGTTGCCCTGATAACAGAACGATTGAAGGCAAAAACAGGATCCGGCGCGCGAAAAAACACTTCCGGAATCTTATCCGGGTCGCTGTCCAACCCCACGCATAAAAGGGATTTCAGAGACGATATCCTTTTATTCGCTTTTTGTCGAGCGGCGCTCATTTTCCTCTCTTCCATTTGCTTCACATGAAAAAATTGATTTTTTTTGACTGCCTTGCCGGCTTCAGTTCCGCATCCCCGGGCATCGTACCTCAGGATCCCGTTTCTGAAACTTATAATCCGAATCGGACATTTACGTTCGGGTAATATATGTAATATGTTTTTTACGGGGAGCTGCGATTAAATAGAAAGAATCCCGTAAATTGCTTTTCGCACATGTCCGATACGGATGCTTCATGTCGAGATTCGCTTAACATTTCAAATAATGATTGACTGATTAATGGCAAATAACCTGTTCAAACCATCAAATCCTTACAGAAAAGAACCGGAAACCAACGAACGACGCCCGAAATTTTCCATAATGTACTATCTGGTGGTGATTCTGCTGCTGATAGGCATACAGCTTGCTTTTTTCTGGTCCGGCTCATCGGTGGAAATCCCCTATAGCACCTTTCGCAAATACATTGCAGAAAACAAGGTCGAGTCGGTGAGAATATCTCCCGAAAGAATCTTCGTCGTGCTCAAGCCCGAGGCAAAACCTGTCGTGACTGCGCCCGAGCCTCCTAAAGACGGCCCGGGAATATTTATGCCCCGTTCGTCAACGCCGTCCAACGAGATCTTCGTCACTCCGGTACGAGACGAAACGCTCGTCGAGCTGCTCGAAAGCAAGGGCATAAAATATCAGGGCATGCCGAGCAACACCTGGCTGGGCGAACTCCTGCAGTGGATCCTTCCGTTCGCCTTGCTGATAGGCATCTATTTCTTTGTTTTCCGCCGTATGGGCGGACCTGGATCGCAGTTCATGAACATCGGCAAGAACAAGGCCGCGCTTTATGAAAACCTCGACGAACACACCCGTATCACCTTCAAGGATGTAGCCGGACTCGACGAGGTAAAAGCCGAGGTCATGGAGGTCGTCGACTTCCTGAAAGACCCGAAAAAATATACAAAACTCGGCGGCAAGCTGCCCAAAGGCGTACTGCTGGTAGGCCCTCCCGGTACAGGCAAGACCCTTCTGGCCAAAGCAGTTGCCGGCGAGGCGGAAGTGCCGTTCTTCAGCATCAGCGGTTCCGACTTCGTGGAAATGTTTGTGGGCGTCGGAGCGGCAAGAGTGCGCGACCTGTTCCGCCAGGCCAAAGAGAAAGCTCCATGCATCATTTTTATCGATGAAATCGACGCCGTAGGAAGAAGCCGGGGCAAAGGCGCCATGATGGGAGCCAACGACGAGCGGGAAAACACGCTCAATCAGCTGCTGGTGGAAATGGACGGCTTTGCTACCGACAAGGGAGTCATCCTCATGGCGGCGACAAACCGGCCCGATGTGCTTGACTCGGCCCTGCTGCGTCCCGGACGCTTCGACCGCCAGATCATGGTCGACAAGCCCGATCTGAAAGGCCGTATCGATATTTTCAAGGTGCACACCAAGAACCTCTCGCTCTCTCCGGATGTAAACCTGAAAACGCTTGCCTCTCAGACTCCCGGCTTTGCCGGCGCGGAAATAGCCAATGCCGCCAATGAAGCCGCCCTGCTTGCGTCGCGCCGCGAAAAGCAGAGCATCGAAATGAAAGACTTCGAAGATGCCATAGAACGGGTGGTTGCGGGCCTTGAAAAGAAAAACAAGGTCATCAACCCGCGCGAAAGGCAGATTGTCGCTTACCATGAAGCCGGCCACGCCATTGTGAGCTGGATGATGCCCGAAAACGATCCGGTACAGAAAATTTCGATCGTTCCGCGAGGCATGAGCGCACTCGGTTACACCATGAACATTCCGCTTGAAGACCGTTACCTCATGACGAAAAGTGAACTCTTCGCACGAATCTGCGGCCTGCTTGGCGGACGCATTGCCGAGGAGATCATCTTCAACGAAATATCAACCGGCGCGCAGAACGACCTTGAAAAAATTACCGGAATAGCCTATAACATGGTGCTGGTGTACGGCATGAGCGAACGGCTCGGCAACCTCTCCTTCTACGAGAGCAACAATCCCTATTCGGGCGGACCCGGCATCGACAAGAAGTACAGCGAAAAAACCGCGCAACTGATCGACAGCGAGGTAAAGGTCATCGAGGAAAAAGCCCGCCAGACGGTTACCGATCTGCTGACGATCAACCGCGACAAGCTCGAGGCTCTCGCACGCGAACTTCTGGCCAAAGAGATGCTGCAGTACTGCCAGATCGAGGAGATTCTCGGAAAACGCCCGGAAGGAGGATTCCCCGCTCATCTGCATACGGAGTGCAACGGAAACGGAACCCGTCAGGAAGCCGCTGAAGAGCCGGAGATCGCGGTCATAAGCAGTGAAGAACGTCTTGAACTCGAAGCCGCCGTTGCACGACTGAAGGAAAACCGGGAACAACCGGAAATCTGACAACCGCCGGCAGAGCAATGACCAGAAGAGTGCACCTTATCGTTTCCGGACGCGTACAGAGCGTTGGATTCAGAATGTTTATCGATCGTGCGGCAAGAGAACTGCAGCTGTCCGGCTGGGTGAAAAACCTTGCCGAAGGAAGCGTGGAAGTGAATGCGCAGGGCCCGGTACCTATGATAGACGAGCTGATAAAAAGGGCAGAAACAGGACCGTCGAAATCACAGGTAACCGGCGTCAGAATAAGGGAACTCGAACCTGACAGCTCCCTGAGCGGATTCAGCGTCATTTTCTGAACGCTCCACCAGGCGTAACCCGGCTTAACGGAAAAAAGGCAGGTACAAGCCTGCCTTTTCTCGCTGTCATATGCTGTGTGTGGGTCCCGAGGGATTCGAACCCCCGACCTACTGGGTGTAAACCAGCCGCTCTAACCAGCTGAGCTAGGGACCCGGCTGAGGGGCACTATTATAACATTTTTTCCTGCAAACGCAAAAAGGAAAATCCCCTGAGCGATCAGCGAAAAAGTACCGGATTTGTAAGCCTTTACGAAAAAGCATAAATTCAGGCCGGCATTGTAACCGCAACCCGGCAACTTTTTTTCAAAAAAACTTATGAAAGCATTATCCATTCTCGGCAGTACCGGCTCAATCGGGCTCAGCACTCTTGATGTTGTCAGGCAGCACCCTGGAAAATTTACGATTACCGGATTAGCGGAAGGCCATGATGTCGGACTGCTTAACGAGCAGATCAATGAATTCAGACCGGACGTGGTTTCGGTTAGAGATGCTGCATCAGCCGATGAACTCCGCAAGCTCCTCGGTACGCATAAACCGGAAATTTTCTATGGCATAGAAGGCGCTGCGACTGTCGCTGCCGCCGAAGGAGCCGAGATGGTTGTTTCGGCCATTGTCGGTGCCGCAGGACTGGTTCCCACCGTAAGCGCAATAAAAGCGGGCAAGCATATCGCCCTGGCCAACAAGGAAACCCTTGTCGTTGCAGGGCAGCTGGTTTCCGATCTCGTGAAGAAACACAACGTCCAGCTGCTGCCGGTGGACAGCGAGCACTCGGCAATCTTCCAGTCGCTTGCCGGTCACAGAACCGAGGACATCGAGCGAATCATCCTTACCGCATCCGGCGGGCCGTTCCGCAAAACCCCTGCCGAAGAGCTGAAGCTTGCCGGTCCTGAACAGGCGCTCAAGCATCCGCAGTGGACGATGGGCGCAAAAATCACCATCGATTCGGCAACGCTCATGAACAAGGGACTTGAGGTTATCGAAGCTCACTGGCTCTTCAATATGCCAGCGGAAAAAATCGGAGTAGTGGTCCACCCGCAGAGCATCATTCATTCGATGGTGGAGTATATCGACGGCTGCGTAATGGCGCAGATGGGAGTGCCCGACATGCGGGCACCGATCGCCTACGCTCTGGCATGGCCGGAACGGTGCGGAACCGGTATCGGCAAACTCGACCTGGCAAAAATCGGAACGCTCACCTTCGAAGAGCCCGATATGAAACGCTTCCCTGCCCTCCGTCTGGCATTCGATGCCCTGAAAGCGGGCCGTACCTATCCGGCAGTTCTGAACGCCGCAAACGAAATCGCCGTAGCGGCATTTCTCGATAAAAAAATCGGTTTTACCGACATCGCCGATACCGTCGATAAAACCATGCAGGCTCACGAAGCCTATGCTCCGGTTGAACTCGACGAATACCTGCAGGCCGACCGCTGGGCCCGCGAAAAGGCAAGAGAGATCATAGGATAAGCCTTTTCTTCCGAGAGTCTCCGACCACCTCTCCATTCCGGCGCCCCGGGTTATGCGGGGCGCGGATTTTTATTTACCGAAACGATTGATAACCATGGATATTCTGAATACAACGTTTTTTTTCATTGTCGCCATTTTCATTCTGGTCACGGTACATGAACTGGGCCACTTCCTGACCGCAAAGCTTTTCGGCATGCGAGTCGATAAATTCTATATCGGATTCGACTTCTTCAACCTGAGACTCTGGAAAAAGAAAATCGGCGAAACGGAGTACGGCATCGGGGTATTTCCGCTCGGAGGATATGTAAAAATAGCGGGGATGGTGGACGAAAGTCTTGACACCGCCTACCAGTCGTCGGAACCCGAACCGTGGGAGTTCAGGGCCAAACCGGTCTGGCAGCGCCTGATCGTGCTCGCCGGCGGCGTAGGGATGAACATCGTACTCGCCGCGGCTATCTTTACCGGCGTCACGCTCATGTTCGGAGAATCGCGCACGACGGTCAACAACCCCGCGTACATAGAGAAAGGGTCGGTCTTCGCCGTAATGGGCATGCAGACCGGCGACAGGATTGCCGCCGTCAACGGCAAGGAGGTCGCAAGCTGGGAAGAGGCTCTCGACCCGGCATCGTTTACCGCATCTTCGCTGAACTATACGGTACTGCGCGATGAAAAACGGTTGACGCTTGCAGCCCCGGCCAACATTCTTTCGCTGCTCAACGAAAACAAGCCCCTCGGCATACGTCCGCTCATGCCTCCGGTAATCGACGATGTTCTTGCGAACGACCCGGCGGCAAAAGCCGGCATAAAACCGGGCGCGCTCATAACCGCCATTAACGGCAAACCCCTTTCCGACTGGACCGAGGTGGTTTCCATCATCTCCGCACATGCTGGAAAACCGATCTCCATAACCTGGAAATACCTTGAGCCCGTTCCAGGCAAAGCAACAGATCCTGCGGCAATTCTCGCGTCCGGCACTACCGTCGTAACCGAAGTCGTGCCTACCGCTGCCGGTAAAATCGGTATCGCGCTCCGCCAGACGCTGCAGACCGAACGCATCAGCCTGAACGTTTTCGAGTCGATCGGCAGCGGCACCTCGCAAACCTGGAAAATGAGCGTAATGACCGTACAGGGATTCGCAAGAATCTTCACCGGACAGGAGGATTTCCGCAAATCGCTGGGCGGACCGGTGAAAATTGCAAAAATTGCCGGGCGCAGCGCCGAACAGGGCCCTATCAGCTTTCTGTACTTTCTGGCCGTCCTCTCCATATCGCTGGCCATCATCAACATCCTGCCCATTCCGGCGCTTGACGGCGGACAGTTTCTCATGAATGCCATCGAGGGCATCATCGGACGCGAACTGCCTTTCGAGGTAAAGATGCGTATTCAGCAGATCGGCATGGCGCTGCTCCTGACGCTCTTCGTCTATATTCTCCTGAACGATATTATCAACCCGTGAACCTGAAAACCGCACATCGGGCAGGAGAAGTAACCCATGTTTGACAAACTGCAGTCAATCAAAGAGAAGCACCTCGATCTTGAACAGCAACTGGCCGACCCGTCCGCCGCATCCGATCAGAACCGCTTCAGAAAGCTCAACAAGGAGTACAGCGACCTCAAGGAGATCGTTCACGCTTTCGACCGGTACAGCCTTGCCCGAAAACAGCTCGAAGAGTCGCGAGAGCTGCTCGGCAGCGAAAAAGACCCTCAGATGCGCGAACTCGTTCAGATGGAAATCGAGGATCTGCAGGAGAAACTGCCCGAGCTTGAACAGCAGTTGAAAGTCCTGCTGCTGCCGAAAGACGAAGCCGATTCGCGAAACATTATTATGGAAATCCGGGCCGGAACCGGCGGAGACGAAGCCGCGCTCTTTGCGGCAGACCTCCTTCGGATGTACCAGCGCTATGCGGAACGGCAGGGCTGGAAATGCGTGCTCCTCGACTATACGGAAAGCTCCGTCCCCGGAGGGTTCCGCGAGGTTACGCTCGAGGTAAGCGGCCACGACGTGTTCGCCACAATGAAATACGAAAGCGGCGTACACCGGGTGCAGCGGGTGCCCGATACCGAAACACAGGGACGCATTCACACCTCTGCGGCCAGCGTGGCCGTACTGCCGGAAGCCGAAGAGGTGGACGTGGAGATCCGTCGGGACGACCTGCGATTCGACACCTACCGAAGCGGCGGCAAAGGAGGCCAGAACGTCAACAAGGTCGAGACCGCCGTCAGAATAACCCACCTGCCCACCGGCATTGTTGCCGCCTGTCAGGAGGAACGTTCGCAGCTGCAGAACAAGGAACGGGCAATGACCATGCTGCGCACGAAACTCTACGACATTCAGCTTGCCGAGCAGCAGCAGCAGCGCGCCGACCTGCGCCGATCTATGGTAAGTACCGGCGACAGAAGCGCAAAAATCAGAACCTACAACTATCCGCAGTCTCGGGTGACCGACCACCGGATAGGCTTCACCAGCCACGCCCTGCCGCAGATCATGCAGGGGGAGATCGGCGACGTCATCGAAGCCCTGAAGCTGCACGACCAGACCGCCCGGCTGCAGGCGGAACAGGTTTGACAAAACCCCCGGCCACGACGAAATGCCGGTACGGTCTATGTTTTTCGGCGATTCTCTTTATATTTGCAATTAAGGGGAACCTCCGCCCGAACAATTCATACAGCAACAACGACACACAGAAAAACGGCTTTTAAAGAGTCGCAGAGGGAGAGCACCGGTAATGGAAATGGAAGCCACAGGCAAAAGCAGAGGCGAATGGATTTTTCATGGAGAGTTCGACCGTACGGTCACCTATCTCTCCGACCAGGCAAAAATTCTCGGCTTCAACCCCTTCTGTCATAAGGTGGAAAAGACCTGTGAAGAGAACATCTATCGCTGGCATTTCCGGGTAACCGATCCGCAGAACAACCCCTTCGACGTAATCTTTTATGTCGAGCAGAGCGAAGAGCTGCTGGTGGAGCTCCCCGATCATCTTGAGGGAATCGACCCGGAAGAGCTTTCCGAGGAGATGATTCGCCAGTACACGGTCGGCAAAAAAATCCGCTGGCACCACCATCCGCCTTCGCAGCCGGTTGACGATCCAAAAAACTATCTCTTCGAAGGAAAAGCCTTTGCCGACATGTCTGTACACCCCATTGATGCCAGCAAAACAAGGGTACATTTCGACCTCAAAATCGATGTCCGGTTCGTGCTTTATCCGGCGTTCTGCATCATTCCGGAACAGATCATCCGGGCCATGACCAACGCCGGGATGTCGATGATCATGCAGACCGCCACGAACAGGATGTTTCACTCTATATCAAAGGATTTCGGCCATGTCCAGCACGCATGAAACCAACCGGCCGCTGAACTTCCACGATCTTGCGGCAGGGCGGTGCAGCATCCGCAGTTTCGAGAAAAACCGGCCGCTTCCTCGGGAAGTCATGCAGCGCATCCTCGACGCCGGAAGGCTCGCCCCTTCGGGAAAAAACCTTCAGCCATGGACGTTCATCGTGGTCAGCTCCCCGGAAATGCTCGCAAAAATATACCCCTGTTATTCCCGCGACTGGATACAGAGCGCGCCGCACCTGCTCATCGTAAAAGGGACGCGCAGCGGAGCATGGCAACGGAAAAAAGACGGCTATACATCGCTCGAAACCGACCTTGCCATTGCCATGGATCACATGATCCTCGCTGCGGCATGGGAAGGGATCGGAAGCTGCTGGATTGCCGCCTTTGACCGTGATATCCTCTACGGCGCGCTCGGCCTCACCGACGACGAGGAGATCTTCGCCTTCACGCCCATAGGCTATCCGGCTCCGGATGCCGTAACGGTACCTAAAACAAGAAAACCGCTCGACGAGGTGGCGCTGTTTCTGTAAAGAAAAGCCGAAGCAATATCAGTCGTAATTCTCTGTCGTCGATAACAGCTATTTACGATTTGCTCTCGAAAGCCGCTATCGCCTCCATCATTTCCTGAAATACCGGATTCGCGGATTCAAGCTGCTTGCCGCCGTTCATAATGGGCTCTTTCAGCACCACGCTCGCATGCCTGACTCCGAGATTTTCGGGAATTCTGAACAGACTGAAACGATCCCGGAGCGATACCGCCCGCAACGCTTCGATACCGGCGATATCCGCCGTCGTATCGCATGCAGAATGAGCGGCAAACACTTTCCCGGAATAGGGAAACCGCTGGCTGAATCCGCCGACAAGAGCGTCTGTTTCCCTGATAAGCCGGGCAAGTTCTGCTGCGCCATCCATATCGACATAGCTGTACCGGTAGGGATTGTCTCCCACAAGAGGCTTGCTGCTGTCGAGAAGATCTGCAAGAAAGGTCTGAAGCAGTTTTTCCTTGATTTCTCCTGCAAGTCCGTACGGGCCGCCTGCCAGATCGAGCGCTCCGGAAAAAAGATAGAGAGATCCCTTTATGTAATGGTTGACCGTAGCCATATAAAAGCCAAGGGCTCCGCCAGTAGAAAGACCGCCGATCGATACCTCTTGTGATTTTGCTGCCGCGGCGCTGATGGCGAAAGCCACATTTGCCTTCCACTCGTCGAGCTCGACCCCTTCCATGCCGTTCGGCTCTTTCAGCCCATGGCAATGGAGCAGCGGAAGGTAAACGTTATAGCCAAGCCGGTTGAAGAAATACTCCCCGATAGCAGTCATGAAGAAGGGGGAGTCGGAAAGTCCGTGAACAAGCACAATCGCTTTTCGGGGCGTATCCTGATGTTCCATGATTCTCGGATGACAACCGTCGCGGACTCTCTCCGGAGAAAAGTAGCCGAAGCGATCGTAATAGCCTGTCCATTCATTATCGCGCATTGTACCTGAAAGCTGAATTATTGTAACCCGAACCGCTCGGAACAGCTGCTCTGTATGAATAAAGAGACCCGAAGAACTCCATCCTGAAAGGAGGGCGGGTTTTCCAACCCGCCATTCGAATTTGAGTGTAATGGCGGGTTGGAAAACCCGCCCTCCTTTAGCCAATAGTACCACACTTCCGTAACAGCCTCATAGCCCCATGAACTCCTGTTTCAGAATATCGGCGACATCACTGTATGAGAGCGTGATCTCCGCAGGACCGAAAACATAGGCGGCGATTTCATAGATATTGTAGAAAAAGGTCACGCCTTCCGGAGTCAACGCAACGTTATCGTTGAAACGGATGAAGTTTTCAAACAACTGGCCTTTTTCGCCGTCAAGCCGATCCGATTGCGATAGCCCTTTCATCTGCCGATACCGGCTGTCGATCAACCTGTTCAATCGATCCTCGAACCCTGCTTTGAAAAGGTTCCTGACGGCAAGCCGCTTCCCCGATCGGGCATCGAACACGAAAAACCGTGTGCCGTAATTGCCGTGAGCCCCTCCGGTATAAGACTCTGTGGCAAGACTCACCGTCAGAACGCCCTTCCTGTTCAACAAAACGGAACCGTTCAGATCGAACTGGTATCCGGGAATGTTTCCAAACTCTTTTTTCGCGCGTTCATACTCCTCAAGAAAATTCGCGGCAAGCTTCCCGACCGACCTGTCGCCAGTATACCCGTCACCCGGAGCGATCTCCGTGCTGTCGGCAATCCACGTCTGCAACGTCCCGTTTACAAGCGCAGCAGATTTGCCGCCTGAAAACACCGGATAGGTGCATCTGCAGTACACTTCATTGTCATTGGCTGCCGTATTCCTTTTGCCATCCTGTTTCTCTATACGCTGCAACTCGAACGAAAGCGTATCTGCGGAAATGCCGCTTCCCGAAGGAACGCCGGAGAGGCGCTTTGCATTGCTCGAATCGCATGCAGTAACGATAAACATGATGCATGCAAGAAACAGCGAAATAAACCATACCCGATTGTGATTGTTCATAACTCTTCGACTTTATGCTAACGGCAAACAAACCGTACAAACATGTTCATGAAAGAAAAATAGGTTGTTTACAGCAATTTCACCAGAAATACAAATCAGATTTGTGGTTCGTCGGCACGATGAATTAACTGCAGCCCCTGATGGTTTATAATACAAAGCAGAAATAATGTAACGACTGAATACCACCTGTTGCCATGAGAAACATCGTTTTCACCGGAAAAGGCGGCGTAGGCAAAACCTCGATCGCCGCCGCAACGGCTGTGAAAGCCGCTTCGATGGGCTACAAGACCCTTGTCATATCCACCGACCCCGCGCACAGCCTCGGCGACTCCTTCGATATCGAACTCGGCCCCTCTCCGGTAAAGATCGCCGAAAACCTCTTTGGACAGGAGGTCAGCGTCTATGGCGATCTCAATATGAACTGGGAGATCGTGCGGGAGCACTTCGCCCACCTCATGGAAGTACAGGGCATTCAGGGCATCTACGTCGAAGAGATGGGCGTGCTGCCCGGCATGGAGGAGCTCTTCTCGCTCTCCTACATCAAGCGCTACAACGAATCGAACGAATACGACCTGCTCGTGGTTGACTGCGCGCCGACCGGAGAGACCCTTCGCCTGCTCTCGCTGCCCGAAACCTTCGGCTGGATGCTCAAGCTGATGCGCAATCTCGAAAAATATGTGGTCAAACCGCTGATCCGTCCGCTCTCCAAACGGGTAGGCAAACTGCACGAGCTTGTCCCCGACTCCGACGTTTACGATCAGGTCGATCACCTCTTTTCCTCCATCGAGGGAATCATCGAACTGCTCTCCGATTCGACCAAAACCACCGTCCGCCTGGTCATGAACCCCGAAAAAATGGTGATAAAGGAGTCCATGCGCGCGCTCACCTACCTGAACCTCTACGGCATCACGGTCGATCAGGTTATCATCAACCGGGTCTTCATGGACGAAGTGGACGGCCAGTACATGAAAGAGTGGAAAGAGATCCAGCACAAATACATCGACCAGATCGAAACATCCTTCGCCCCGGTGCCCATTACCAAAGTGCCGCTCTTCCGGCGCGAGGTGCTCGGTCTGGAGATGCTCAAACAGGTCGGCGAGGTTGTCTATGGCGATAAGAACCCTCTCGACATCTTCTACCATGAAGAGCATGTCGATATCAAAAAGGTTTCGGACGGCCACTACGTCATGAAGCTCCGCCTCCCCTTCGTCTTCGACAACAAAATGGAAGCGAACGTGGTGCAGATCGGCGACTCGCTCACCGTGCGCATCGGCAACTATCAGAAAGGGGTGGTGCTGCCGCTCTTTCTGGCCGGCATGCGGGTTGCTGAAGCCGGCTACGAGGAGAAGTGGCTGAAAATCGATTTCCGGAAAAAAGAGGGCTGAAACCGGAGCGCCGGACACTGCCGGCTTCGGTATCGGCCTGCACTATCAGGAAATTGTCTGGAACTATCCGGAAACATATCCCCACAAAACAATCCAACTCTCCTCAATCGGACTACGGAAAACTGAATTCACTGGCTTTGCAGGAAAAAATATCTGATCTTTGGAGGATTCAAGTTTTCTACCTTTATGAAAAAACATCTTCTCCTTGGAGCCGAGGCCATTGCCGCCGGAGCTCTCGATGCCGGCATATCCGGCGTTTACGCCTATCCGGGAACACCCTCGACCGAAATCACCGAATACATCCAGAAAAGCCGGGAAACCGCTGAGCGGGGAATTCACGCAACATGGTCGGCAAACGAGAAAACCGCCTATGAAGCCGCTCTCGGCATGTCCTATGCCGGAAAACGCGCGCTTTCGGCCATGAAGCACGTCGGGCTGAACGTCGCTGCCGACGCGTTCATCAACTCTGCCATAACCGGCGTCAACGGCGGCCTGGTGCTTGCCGTAGCCGACGACCCGTCGATGCACTCCTCGCAGAACGAACAGGACAGCCGCTTTTACGGCAGGTTCGCCATGGTGCCGGTACTCGAACCGGCATCGCAGCAGGATATCTACGACGCCACGATCTCGGCATTCGATCTTTCGGAATCCCTGAAACTTCCGGTGCTGCTCCGGCTGACCACACGCCTTGCGCACTCCCGCGCAGGAGTAACCCGCGCCATGCCGCGCGGAGAAAACCCCCTGCATGCGGAATATGCCCCCGAACGGTTCGTGCTGATGCCGCACAATGCGCGCCGGCAGTACGAGGGACTCCTCGGCAAACAGGAACCGCTGGAACGGCTCTCCGGCTCGTCCCCGCTGAACAGGATGATCCCCGGAAACAGCTCCACAGGAGTGCTTGCCTGCGGCATAGCCTTCAACTATGCCATGGAAGCGAAAAAATCATACGGCCTCGATATTTCCGTGCTCAAAATCGGCCAGTACCCCTTGCCCCGGCATCTGGTCGAAGAACTCTTCGCCAGATGCGAAACCGTGCTGGTCGCCGAAGAGGGATACCCGATATACGAAGAGCTGCTCAGAGGATGGTTCGACGACCGGAACATCCGCGGACGCCTGGACGGAGCGCTGCCCCGTGCCGGCGAACTCACGACCGGCCTGCTCGCCGAAGCGCTTGGGGTAAAACGCCGGGAAACGGCAACGGTTCCCGATATCGTCGTAAACCGCCCGCCCGGACTCTGCCGGGGATGCGGCCACCGCGATCTCTTCGAAGCCCTGAACCGGGTCATGGAGGGTTTTGAACATCGGCACGTCTTTTCCGACATCGGCTGCTACACGCTTGGAGCCCTGCCCCCATATAACGCCATCCACACCTGCGTTGACATGGGAGCGGCAATCACCATGGCAAAAGGAGCTTCCGACGCCGGCCTTCGCCCTGCCGTCTGCGTCATCGGCGACTCCACCTTCACCCATTCCGGCATGACCGGCCTGCTCGACGCCGTCAACGAACGGTCGCCGATCACGGTCATCATCGCCGACAACGACACCACCGCCATGACAGGAGGGCAGGCCTCGGCAGCTACGGGATCGAAACTCCATGCCATCTGCCGCGGCCTCGGCGTAGCAGAAAATCGCATAAGAACGATCATCCCCCTGAAACAGAACCTGGAAAAAAACATGGCGACGCTCAGGGAGGAAATCGAATTCCCCGGCGTTTCGGTGGTACTCGCGGTCAGGGAGTGCATAGAAACCGCTGCCCGGAAAAAACGCAGCTCCGGAAGCAAACCAGCCAATCAGTAACGACCATGCAGTACGACATCATTGTATCCGGCGTCGGAGGGCAGGGCATCCTGAGCATCGCCGCGGTCATCGACCTCGCCGCGCTCCATTGCGGCCTCCATATTCACCAGGCCGAAGTACACGGTATGAGCCAGCGCGGAGGCGCCGTACAGTCGCACCTTCGCATTTCGGACGCGGAAATTCACTCCGGCCTTATCGGCGAAGGAACCGCCGACATCATTCTTTCGGTCGAACCTCTCGAAGCGCTCCGATACCTGCACTTCCTCGCCCCCGAAGGGCGCATCGTCACGGCAACCGAAACGATCATCAACATGGCCGGTTATCCGCCTTTCGAACTGATCGAAGCCGAACTGCGCCGTACCGGCAGTCCGGTGCTCGTCGATGCAGCCGGACTGGCCCGCGAAGCGGGAAGCGCAAGAACCTCGAACATGGTGATGCTCGGCGCAGCCGCACCGTTCATCGCTCTTGAACAGGATATTCTCGAAACCGGCATCAAGGAACTTTTCGAAGCAAAAGGAGAAACAATCGTCGCCATGAACATCGACGCATTCAGAAAAGGACTTGCTTTTTCGCAGGAACACATCATAAAAGAGTCATGATCGGCCGGAGCGCGAAGCAAACGGGATCGGAACAACGCAGCAATTTGGTTGCGCAACAACTTTTCAGAGGTTCACAACAGTCAATTCAACAGACAGGCATATGATCTGGAACGCGCATTACGAATGCATGGAGCGCGAGGAGCTCCGGAAACTGCAGGGCGAACGCCTGCCGGCCATGGTGGAAAAAGTCTATTTCAATGTTCCCTTTTACCGCCTGAAACTGCAGGAAAAGGGCATCGAACCCGGCGACATCCGCACTATCGACGATCTGCAGAAGCTGCCCTTCACCACCAAACAGGACCTGCGCGACAACTACCCCTTCGACCTCTTCGCCGTGCCGCAGCAGGAGATCGTCAGGCTGCACGCATCGAGCGGCACCACCGGGAAATCAACGGTCGTGGGCTATACCCATAACGATATTCTCATGTGGAGCGAAGTGGTCGCCCGGTCGCTCACCATGGCGGGAGTCACGAAATCCGACATCATTCAGGTCGCATACGGATACGGCCTCTTCACCGGCGGCCTCGGCCTGCACTACGGCGCCGAAAAAATTGGAGCTTCGGTCATCCCCATCTCCGGCGGCAACACGAAAAAGCAGCTGCAGCTCATGGAAGATTTCGGGTCCACGGCAATCGCCTGCACGCCCTCCTACGCGGCCTACCTCGGCGAAGCGCTTGCGGAGGAAAAAATCGACCGGAAAAACATAAAACTCAAAGCCGGCATCTTCGGCGCCGAACCATGGACCGAAGAAATGCGTTCCCAGATAGAGCGTCTGCTGGGACTCAAAGCCTACGACATCTACGGCCTGAGCGAAGTCATAGGGCCCGGCGTCTCGATGGAATGCCAGTGCCAGAACGGCATGCACATCTTCGAAGACCACTTCATTCCCGAAATCATCGATCCCGAAACCGGCGACGTACTGCCCTACGGGGAACTCGGAGAGCTGGTCTTCACGACGGTAACCAAAGAAGCCATGCCGCTCGTCCGCTACCGCACGCGCGACCTGACCCGCCTGCACGCCGAAACCTGCCAGTGCGGCAGAACGCTGGTACGCATGGAAAAATGCGTCGGACGCTCCGACGACATGCTCATCATCAGGGGAGTCAACGTCTTCCCGTCGCAGATCGAATCGGTGCTGCTTGAAATGAGCGAAACCAAACCGCACTACCTGCTCGTCGTGGACCGCGAAAACAACCTCGACACCATCGAAATCCAGGTCGAGGTCGAAGAGCAGTTCTTCAGCGACGAGGTAAAGGATCTCGAAGATCTCCGCCGGCGCATCCATGCCAATATCGCAAGCCTGCTCGGCCTCAGCGCATCCATAAGGCTGGTCGAACCCGGCACGATCGAACGCAGTATGGGCAAGGCCCAGCGGGTAGTCGATAAACGCAAACTCAAATAAACACCACGGAGAAGACCATGATCATCAAGCAATTATCGGTGTTTCTCGAAAACAGGACCGGCAGGCTGACCGAACTGACAGGAATCCTTGCCGAAAACGACATCAACATCTCGGCATTCAGCATCGCCGACACGGCGGACTACGGCATTCTGCGCATGATCGTCGGCCGACCCGACGCAGCCGCCGACGTGCTGCGCAAAAACGGCTTCGCCGTCAGAATTACCGACGTGGTCGGCATGATCGTACCCCACAAACCCGGCGGGCTGCACAAGGCGCTGCAGATCATTTCCGACAACGGCATCGCCATCGACTACATGTACGCCTTCGCCTCGGGCGACTGCAAGGCCACGGTAGTCATCCGGGCCGACTCGCTGGATCGCATCATCGAAGTGCTGCAGGAGCACAAGCTCGAGCTGCTGCAGGCAGGCGACGTTTACCAGTTGTGAAAAAAAGGAGAACAGGGATTACAGGAAGATAAAGGACGCAAGGGAGCAAAAGGGAAAGGAAGAAAATAACCAGCAATGCCAAGATTTTCGCAATCAGTATCAGCGCTTCGCTCCTCGGCAATCAGGGAGCTTATGAGCCTCGCTTCGAGGCCCGACATCATCTCCTTTGCCGGAGGAATGCCGGGCAACGATCTCTTTCCGGTCGAAGAGGTCGAGGAGCTGTTCCGGAACCTCGACCCGAAAACCAAACAGGCGGCATTCCAGTACGGCCCGACCCCCGGCCTGCCGTCGCTGCTCGAATCGCTCTCCGGCTACCTCGAACGAAAAGGGCTGCCCGTACAGAAAAACCGGCTCATGATCACCACCGGCTCCCAGCAGGCGCTCAGCATCCTCGCCCGGGCATTCATCGACCCCGGCGACCATGTGCTCAGCGAGTACCCCTGCTTCATCGGAGCGATAGCAGCCTTCAAGGCCTGCGGAGCCGACATCGTCTCCATTCCGGTCGATGAGGAAGGCATCGACATCGGCCTGCTGCAGCAGGAAGCAGGACGCCCATCGCCCGCAAAATTACTCTACCTCACGCCCTACTTCCACAACCCGGCCGGGATGCTCTATACAACCCGGCGCAAACGCCAGCTCATCGAGGTCATGCAGGGACGCGACATCCCCATCATCGAAGACGACGCTTACGGCGACCTCTGGTTCAGCGAAGAAGACCGCGAACGGCTGCAGCCCCTCAAATCGATCGACCCCGAAGGCATCGACCTCTGCTATACCGGATCGTTCTCCAAAATCCTCGGCCCCGGCCTCCGTCTCGGCTGGCTGCTCGCTCCCGAAGCCATCCACGAAAAATGCGAACTGATCAAACAGTCCGCCGACGCCTGTTCGCCGAGCTTCACCCAGGTCATCGCCGACGCCTTCATCCGCTCGGGCAGAATCGACAGCTACATCGCCTCCGTACGCAACGAGTACCGCCGTCGGGCAGCCTGCATGACCGCAGCGCTCAGAAGCCTTCTGCCGGACTATGTGCATTGGAACGAACCGAAAGGAGGCTTCTACATCTGGCTCACCCTTCCCGAAGGAGCGGACGCCACGGAAATTCTCAAACACGCCATCGAAGGCGGAGCCGTCTTCGTCGCCGGCAGCACCTTCGACCCCGAAGGCCGACGCAACAACGCCATCAGGCTCTCCTACTGCAACAATACCCCGGAAGAGATCGAGAGGGGCATTCCGATCGTGGCAAGGGCGATCAGGGAAGTTTGCGGGGAAGGCTGAGAACGTAGTACTGAGGGCCGAGTACTGAGGGCCGAGTACTGAGTTCTGAGTGGGGAGGGCGAGAGGGCTTGTCGGCTGGATGGCAAGATAGCTAACCAGCCTCTTCATCGTAACACCTCACACGTAACACTTAACACCTAAAACGTAACCCGATCCCCCCTGTTTTTCAGAGTATCAGAAACCTGAGTATCAGATTTTCAATTTTGGACTGGGGCGCACAACTCGAAAACCGAGGTAGCTGAACCTGCCGTACGGAAAGTCGTAGCCGCGGACAGGACAACGCAGATACTCAGGTTTGTCGCCCCAAGAACCGCCGCGCAAAGCTTTGTATTTATTACTCTCATCATACCAGTCCTCCATCCACTCCCATACATTGCCTGCCATGTCATACAGTCCTTCCGGCGTCGCCCCGTCGGGATAGCGCCCGACAGGCGTTGTTGCGCCTTCGTTTTCGTTGAAGTTGGCATGTTTCGGCGTCGGTTCCGGTTTGTTGCCCCATGGATATGTCTTCACCGGCAGCACCTTGTCCGGAATTTCGCGACGGCCCCCAGCCGCCCACTCCCGCTCCTGTTCCGTCGGCAGCCGGTACTCTTCGCCGGAAAGCATGGAGAGCCACAGGCAGTAGGCACGAGCATGGAACCAGCTCACACCCACAACAGGCTGATCGTCCTTGTTGAAGTTTCTGTCGTCATCGTATCCGGAAGTGAACCGCTTGACAAGATTCGATTCCGCTTTCAGGAATTTGTCGAAACCTTTGACCGTCTCATTGCGAGAATTGGCCACCTCTTGCAATGCCGCCGTGTATGCTTGTACCGTCAGGGGTGTCTCAAGCTCCGGCTGCTTTCCGGCAAGAAATTCAATAAACGAGCGATACTGCCGGTTGGTCACCGGGTATTTGGCGAACCACCGATCGGGCACCGTAACCACCGTTCCTTTCGGTTCCGGTTGTGAATAGATATATTTTCCGCCCGGTATCCGGATGTACTGCGCGCCTTGTTCGAATGTGTTGATGAGTAAATTTGGAGTAACTTTAGTAAGTACCTCCCTTAACGATACACTAATCAAAGCTGATATAACAACATCAACTTCTTCAGCCTTACTTTTGATGTCTTTGTCACGAGCAAGACCTTGCGTCTGGAATTCACTCAACGCATCCAGGGCATCCAGCTTATTCACCGACTTCAGACAATCGAGAATATATCTTTGCCGATTGGCCGTCGTATCAGGCTTGAGCAGCTTCCGGCAAAGAGAATCGGTTGTCTTCTGCGGCGCTTCCGTAATGATGGTCTGCAACAGCGTCTGCTGCTTCGAGGAAAATTCCGCGCTGACCCCCGAGTCGAACAGTGCTTCCATAAACGTGTCGAACATCGCAGCATCGGCCTGGGCCATAAAGAAGGTGAGCGGTTCGTTCCACCAGTCTTCGCCGAAATGCTCAACCAGCGGAGCGATCAGCCCGGAGTTACGTTTGATCTTTTCGACAAGCTGACTTCCGGCCAGATACTCCCGGAAGGTCTTGTGACGAAAGAGATACTCGCGACGCTCTTCACCATACTCTACCAGCAGACCGGCCCGGTCGATAAGATTCTTGCAGAAAGCTTCGGCGGACGGGGGATGGTCGAGCGTCGAAAGCACCTTCTGCATCTCCTTGTGCATGGCCGAACGCTCGGCCTCGTCGGCTTCAAGATCCTCCTGCATCCACAGGGCAGCCGGTGAGAGCACCAGCCGCGCCTTGTCGGCTGACAGCAATGGCGGAATCCTGCGCCGGTCGTCCCGATATTCAAGCAGATAATCGAGCGCGGCGCTGTAGAGCTTCACCCGATTCCCCGGCAGGAACTCACGCTCTTTCCAGAGGATAGCCATGATCTGCAACATCATCGGCACGGCGGCAAGCTCCCGCATACCCCGATTTTCCTCCTTTCCGAGATATTCCACGATGGTTTTCGTCCGCTCTTCAGCCGCTTTTTTCCGGCTTTCGATCCATGCTTCGGGATCGAGGCCGACCGGACACAGCTCCCTGATGTACGCTGCTTTGAACCATTTAGAGAGAAATTCCTCCTGCTGCTCCGCCGTAAAGTCCATCACATCGGCACGGATATGGTCTGCCTCAAGCTCCACCCCTTCGGTTTTGCGATAACCGGTCAGTCGGGAGGTCACCACAAAGTACGTCTCGGGGAAACCACTGTGTTGCCTGTCGATCCAGTTGCACGCAGCCTTGCGCAGTTCGAGATCGCTGATTTCGTCGAGCCCGTCAAGCAGCACCAGGGATTTTGTTCCTCCGGCATTGCGCAGCCACCCGTCGAAAACGTTGGCCTCGATTGCATTGGCACGTACCGACGACCAGAGTGAAAGCTGTTCAGGCAACGGTCGATACTGCCTGTTCTCGTCAAGCTTCAGCTCCCGCAACGGCAGGTAAAACACCCTGACCGGAGCATCATCGCCGAACAGCCGCGACGGCTTCTCCTGCAAACAGCACAATGCATAATATTTCAGCAGGGTAGTCTTGCCCGCGCCGGGATCGCCGATTACCAGAAGCATCCGGTATGCCGGAAACACCCGCCGCATCAATTCATCTGGCGTATGCGCCCGCATCTCCTCCGGCTTGGCCGTTTCACGCTTCTTTCTCTTGAAGCGCTCGTCGGTTTTCCATGTGTGCGATATGCGCAACGGCACAAAGGTATCGTCAAGACCAACCTGCACATTCTGGATTGCAGGCGATCCAAGCAACCTGATTTTATTCAACTCCTCCGTCAACGTCGCCCGGTAACGACGGTCAAGATCGGGCAAATGGGGTTGTGATGACGCTGCGGCAAGCTTTTTCCCTTCACAAAACTCACGTTTCAGCACGAGCTCGAGATCGTCTTTCAGCAATGTTTCAAACTCGTGAATGCTCTTGTATGGCTTTGGAATCCCTCTTTTCTCTTTCCAGATTTTTTCTTTCCAATCCTCCAGAGCATTCAACTGCTTTCTATCAGTCCCCGACATTGAAACAGGCACATCAGAAAAATATAGCAGTACAGACTTACCTGCATTCAGCATCCGCTCAAGTTCTTCTATCGCCCCTCCTTCTGCGTTATCGGTAGGCGTTCCAATCCGTTTCCAGAAGATGCAGACGGCACATGCACTCTCATCGACCAGCCACTCATTGACAATATCCTGGGCCGGTTTTCCCATCAATGCCGGAACATCAGTTTCCCAACGCTTTGCTATTGGTCGAATCATGAGATTCTCCCGTTCACACGGAACCTCCAACCCGTTAATGATCTTCTCAGCAATATTCCGCTCCTCCTCCACATCGGACGGCGATGCAATGAGAATCCTGACGGTCTTTGCTTGGTGATTACCTGTATCCGGCATAGGGATAGAATGTTTGTCCTTTCAGGAAAAAATAAAACGCAATAGCAGAAACATACCGAAAACACGGCGATTCCACCACTTTTTCAGGCTATAAAGAAAGAGCGTCATGAAGCGAAACAGCTCTCGGCTTGAACGAATCCCCCGCTTTCCCAGACGTTCCGCAATGCAAAGCGAGCAATCCCCACACCCCACTACCCATTACCCACTACCCATTACCCACTTACCCACTTACCCACTTACCCACTACCCACTACCCACTACCCACTACCCACTACCCCCACTACCCATTACCCATTACCCACTATCCACTATCCACTACCCACTACCCACTACCCACTACCCACTACCCACTACCCACTACCCACTACCCACTACCCACTACCCACTACCCACTACCCACTACCCACTACCCACTACCCACTACCCACTACCCACTACCCACTACCCACTACCCACTACCCACTACCCACTACCCACTACCCACTACCCATTACCCATTACCCATTACCGCCCACCGCCCACCGCCTACCGCCCACATTCTCTTACCCATACCTCTTCCTCAACCCCAGCTTGTCGATGCGGGAGTAGAGGGTCTTCGGATGCATGTCGAGCCGTTCCGCAGCTCCGCCTTCGCCGCTGACCCGACCTCCCGACCGTTCGAGCGCATCGAGTATCAGCTCCCGCTCGAGCATGAGCATCTCCGACTCGAAATCGCGCATGCTCTTTACCCTTTCCGTCGTCCGGTTCCCGGCAGCGGAAGTTTCGGGCGAAAGGATGGAGGAGAAGTCGAGCGATGGCCCTTCGGAAACGATCACCGCCTGCTCGATCAGGTGGGCCAGTTCGCGGATGTTGCCTTTCCACTCGCGCCCTTCGAGCCGCAGGAGATCGCTCTGCCGGAACGGCAGAGTCTGGCGGCCGAATTCGCGGGCGTAACGCGCGGCGAAATGGGCGGCAAGCAGGGCAATATCGTCCCGTCTCTCCCGCAGGGGTGGAACGGCCAGAGGAAATACGTTGAGCCTGAAATAAAGATCTTCGCGGAACCGGCCGGCGGCGACCTCCGCATCGAGATCGCGGTTCGTTGCCGCAATCACCCGCACATCCACCTGAATGACCCGGCTTCCGCCGAGCCGCTCCAGTTCTCTCTCCTGCAGCACGCGGAGCAGCTTGGCCTGAAGCTCCAGCGGCAGCTCGCCGATCTCGTCGAGAAAAATCGTCCCTCCGGCGGCAAGCTCGAATTTGCCTATCCTGCGCTCCGTCGCTCCGGTGAAACTGCCCTTCTCATGTCCGAACAGCTCCGACTCTATCAGCGCTGCCGGCAGCGCTGCGCAGTTCACCTTCACCATCACTTTCTCCCGGCGTGAAGAAAGATTGTGGATGGCCCGTGCGAACAGCTCCTTGCCTGTACCGGTTTCCCCCTGGATCAGTACTGTCGCGTCGGTCGGCGCAACCTGGCTCACCCTTCGCAGGGCGGCCGCAAGCGCGGCGCTGCTGCCGATAATCTCCTCGAAATCATGCGCCCCCTTGATCTCCTCTATCAGCCATGTCCGCTCGCCCTCCAGTCGCCCGCGAAGCTCGTCGATATCCTCATAGGCAAGAAAGTTCTGCAGCGCAAGTGAAAGCTGCGGCACAACGAGGCTCACCGTCTGCAGGTCATGCTCGTCGAAAGACCTCCTGGTATCCGAAATGATCAGTCCGGCGCGGCTGCCGGGGGAGTCCCACAGGCTGGCGCTGATAACCGAACAGACACCGAGTTTTTCACGCACCAGAGCAACAAGCCGGTACTGCCGGCAGAGACGCTCGAAATCCGCTCCGGAATAGCACCCGGGATTGGAGATAAGCGCAAAACTCTCTTTGGCGATCTCCCTGAAATCCGATATCCCGAAATGATCGTAGGAGAGAACAGGGGCAAATGCACCAGAGGGTTCCCGCATGAAATTATCGAACACCCGGTAATCGCCGTCGTTCTGCATTACCCGTATGCCGAGAAACGTGCAGGGCACCTGCCGGTCGATCTGCTCGCAGACGGCAAGCATCATCCGGCTGCGATCCCGTATGGTAAGCAGCGCGTTGTTCACTGCAAGCTGCATGGATATCTGGGCTTCGCTCTGACGCAGCTCCTCATAGGCAAGGGCATTGCTGACCGCGACGGCGATAGGCGCCGAAAGGGTGGTGAGCAGCTCCTTTTCGCCTTCCGACCATATCTTTTCCCGCTTCGAAACAAAATTCAGAAAGCCGATCACCTTGCCGCCGGAACGCAGAGGCGAGAGCACCACCTGCCGCATGCCAAGATCGTAAAGCATGCCAGGAACAGGGAAATCCGCAGGATAACGGTTGAGCTCGCCCTCAATGGAGAGCACCGACACGGCGGTATCGCCGAGATGCGGTTCGATCCACGAACCCGCTATAGGCCGTTTTTTACGCCGAACGGAATCGGGAAGCTCGAAACGGAGCATTTCGAAAAAAACATTGATGTAGCACCTGTCGCGGTCGAAGGTGATAATAACCGCCGAATCGAATTCGAAAACCAGGCGCAGCTTGTCGGTTACCGTCCGGAACAGCTCCTGCGGATCGCGTATGGATCCCACCGCATCGCTGATATACTGCATGAGCGTGCTGGCTTCATGCATAGACTCGTTTCGCATAGGAAAAAATCATGATGAAATATCAATTCCTGAAAAAATGAGAACCCATTCCGCAGAATATTCTGATTATTTCAGAATAACAACAAAAAACGTCAGATAAACAGTTCATCCAAAACCCCTGTAAAATCAGGGGTCGAACGCCTTCTTCACGCTTGTGGCGATTTCCGGCACACGAATTGCTTGTGAAAGGTTCAGGGTTACATACAACCGTTTCCGGCAAGGCCAAAAGGAACCATTCCATACATGCACCGATGAAGAAGACGCTCAAACGACATGCCGGCATTGCCGCCGCGGCACTGATGCTCACCTTTCCGCCCCGGCTTGAAGCCGTTGCGGAACCTGCTTCTGCCCGGCTCACGCTCGAAGAAACCATCCGGCTGGTCAGAGAAAACAACCCGGCGCTGAAAGCCGCCTCCGAAGAGGTCAATGCCGCGGATGCCCGCATCCGGCAGCAGAAAAGCGCATATTACCCGCAGATAACCGCGAGTGCGGGATATACCTGGATCGACCCGGTCTCCGAAATGGGGTTCGGCGGAAGCGAACCGATACAGTTCATGCCGAACGACAACTACGAGGCGAAAGTCACCGCCAGAGCGACCCTGCTCGATTTCGGCAAACGGGGAATCGAGGTCGATATGGCCCGAACAGGGAAAAACGCCGCGGGGCACTCCTTCGAAATTACCCGGCGCGACCTCTCCTACCGGACGGTAGAGCTTTTTTACGGCATACTCTTCCTCCGCGAAAGCATCCGGGTGGAGGAGAAGGAGATCGCGGCCCTGCAGAAAGCTTTCGACTATACGACAAAACGATACCAGGCCGGCACGGCGACAAAATTCGATGTACTCTCGACCGACGTGCGCATACAGGCTGCGCGCTCGAAAAAGCTCGGACTGGAACATCAGCTTCGTCGCCATGAGCTTACCCTTCACCGTCTGACCGGACTGGCCGCCAATACGCCGCTCGACCTCAAAGGCTCGTTCTCAGTCCATCCGGAAAATCCTGACGAAACGACGCTTGTCGCCGCCGCGGTCAGGCAGCGCCCGGAAGTACTGCTTGCCGGCGAAAACGAACAATCCGCCAGACTCCGCCGCTCGCGTTCCATGAAGGAAGGGCTGCCGGTAGTGCGCGCAAGCGCTTCTTGGGGAGTAAGCAACGGCTATCAGCCGGATATCGACGAAATCCGCGAAAACGTGGCGGCTGGCATCCATGTGGAGCTTCCGCTCTTTACCGGGTTCCGCACCTCGGCGGAACGGCAGGAGGCCGCGGCCCTGCTCCGCGCGGCCGCACAGCGCAGGCTCGATACCGAAGAACAGGTTGCGACGGAAGTTGCAGAAACCCTTCACGCCCTCGATACGGCAAGGGAAAAGATACTTGCCACCGAATCGCAGGTGAGGCAGGCAAAGCTCGCCGCCGAACATGCGCGGGCACGCTATGAAAACGGCATAGCGACAACCCTCGACCTGCTCGATACCGAAGCCGCTCTTGCCCAGGCAGAACTTGCCCGGCTGCAGGCGGCATACGACTACGTGATCAACAACTACACCCTTAAACGGGCAACCGGGGAGATATTCTGGTAACATGCATACACAACCGAAACAAATCATCTGTGCGATCGATTTCTCGCCGCTCTCCGACGAGGTGCTGATCTATGCGGCAGGACTGCAGCGGTGCGGAGCGGAGCTCACCCTTCTCTACGTGGAAACCGAAATCGAAAGAAACGGGAAGATGCTGCAGAAACATCTGCACGCCTTCTCGCACTACAGCGAGATCCTCGCTCAAAACGGAGGAAACGCACGTTTCTCGGTGGGATACGGCGACCCCGCAACGGAAATCCTTGCCTGCGCCGAGCGTCTCAATGCGGATCTGCTCGTACTCGGCTCGCACGGAAGCACGGCATTCACCCGGCTGCTGATGGGCAATACAGCCGAAACCGTAATGCGCAGGGCATGCTGTCCGGTCGTCATCTATAAATCACCTGAAACAGGCTGCTCGGAGATGGAGAGGCAGGAACGCGCAGCCTGCCATCTGAAAGACAACAAACAAACAGCATAATGGCAGAAAAGGAAAACAACGCCGCAACAGCGGGAAATAACGGAAAGGACGTCCTGAAAGCATCCAGTCCCCTGCGCCTTGTCATAACGGTCGTTCTCGTTCTGGTCGCGCTCATCTGGGGAGGAAGCAAAATTTACCACTCATTCCTCTACGTCGAAACCGACAACGCCCAGATAGAAGGGGACATCTACCCGGTCATCTCGCGCGTGCCCGGCAGGGTGCAGCAGGTTCTCTGTTCCGACAACCAGAAAGTCGCAAAAGGCGACACGCTGGTGCTGCTCGATCCGGCGGACTACGAAGTCAGACGGGATATGGCCGAAGCCGCCCTCGATAACGCCCGCGCTTCGGTTTCAGCCGCAGGAGAAGCCGCGCTTGCCGCCGCTGCGACCGGGCAAAAACTCAGCGCCGATCTCCGCAGAAGCGAAAACCTCCGCAGACAGGACGTGATTTCGCCCTCGGAGTTCGATGCCGTAAAGGCCGGCGCGCTAACATCCTCGGCTCAGCATGCCGCAGCCGAAAGCCAGCATCGGGCCGCCGCCGCCCAGCTTAAAATGCGCGAAGCCGAACTGCGCAACGCCGGGCTGCAGCTCTCGTACACAACCATTACCGCACCGGCCGACGGACACGTCTCGAAGAAAAACGTACAGCCCGGCCAGTACGTCGCGCCCGGCCAGCAGCTTATCGCCCTGGTCGGCAGCAAAAAGCTCTGGGTCGTAGCGAACTTCAAGGAGACACAGCTCGAAAACATCCGGCCCGGCCAACCAGTATCCATAAAGGTGGACGCCTACCCCGGAAAAGAGTTCGAGGGAGAGGTGGAATCGATCTCTTCGGGAACCGGAGCGCGCTTCGCCCTGCTGCCGCCCGACAACGCCAGCGGCAACTTCGTCAAGGTCGCCCAGCGCGTACCGGTCAGAATCCTCTTTACCGGCAAACCCGATAACGAGCACAAACTCGCGGCTGGCATGAACGTGGTCGTGGAGATCAGGGTAAAATGAACGGCTCCGGAGCGGCAGCGACGCTGCACACCTACGAAACAGGCGCGAGACGCATCATCATTACCCTCACGGTAATCGTTTCGGCCATGCTCGAACTGATCGACACCACCATCGTGAACGTGGCCATCACGCAGATCAGCGGCAACCTCGGCGCCAGCATCGAAGACGTCGCCTGGGTGGTCACCAGCTACGCCATCGCCAACGTGATCGTCATTCCGCTCTCGGGCTTTCTCGGCAATCTGCTCGGCAGGCGCAACTACTACATCGGTTCGATACTGCTCTTCACGGCGGCCTCGCTGCTCTGCGGCCTTGCCACCGACATCTGGACGCTGGTCTTTTTCCGTTTTCTGCAGGGCATCGGCGGCGGAGCGCTGCTCCCCACCTCGCAGGCCATCCTTTACGAAACCTACCCTCCCGAAGACCGCGGCAAGGCAACCGGCATCTTTTCCATGGGCCTCGTGCTCGGGCCAACCTTCGGCCCGCTGCTCGGAGGCTTTCTGGTGGACAACCTCAACTGGGAGTGGTGCTTTTTCGTGAACATTCCGGTCGGCCTGCTCGCCGCCTGGTCGGCATTCTCGTTCATCAGGGAACCGAAAACCCAGCACAAGGTCACAAAAATCGACTGGGCCGGCATCGGCCTTCTGGCTCTCGGCATCGGATCGCTGCAGTTCATTCTCGAGCGGGGAGAGTCGAAAGACTGGTTCGAAACGCCATACATCACCTGGTTCACCATCATCGCCGTGGTATCGCTGCTGCTCTTCGTCTGGTGGGAGCTGCGGGTCGAGGAACCCGCCGTCGATCTCAGCGTGCTCGGAAGGAGCCACAACCTGGCCATAGCCGCCGTACTGACCTTCGTTGTCGGCTACGGCCTCTACGGCTCGCTCTTCGTCTTTCCGGTCTTCGTGCAGCACCTGCTCGGCTTTTCGGCCTTGCTCACCGGCACGGTGCTCTTTCCCAGCGCGCTCGTAACCGGCATCATAGCGCTGCCCCTCGGCATCGCCCTGCAGCGGGGAGCATCGGCGAAAATCCTCATGACCGTCGGCATGGCGGCATTCGCCCTCTTCTGCTGGGAACTCGGTCAGCAGACCATGCAATCGGGCGCCGAAAACTTTTTCTGGATACTGCTGCTTCGCGGCGTCGCCCTCGGCTTCATTTTCATTCCCGTCACCATGCTTGCCGTCGCCGGACTGCACGGCAAGGACATCGGGCAGGCAACCGGCCTCAACAACATGGTGCGACAGCTCGGAGGATCGTTCGGCATTGCGATCACCAACACCTATATCGTCAAGCGGGTGGCCGAACATCGCAGCGAGCTCCTGAGCCACCTTTCGCCCTACGACCCGGCAGCCGTCGAACGCCTGAACGGCATCGCACAGGCGGCGCAGTCGCGCATGCTCTCGCCGGTCGAGGCCGAGCACGCCTCGCTCAAAGCGCTCGAAGGCACTCTTACCGCCCAGAGTTACCACCTCGCCTACATGGACGCCTTCATGCTGATCGCCCTGCTCTTCGCGCTCTCGATGCCGCTGCTGCTGTTCATCAGAATAAAAAAAGGCGAAAAAGCCGACCTGTCACAGGCGCACTGAGACCCATCTTTGATGTATATCAACCCGATTGTATCGGGTTGATCTGAACAGTATTAAAAGAATACCAATGGAAACCGCTGAAATTTTTCAATCGGGAAGAAGCCAGGCCGTCAGACTTCCAAAGAAATTCCGGTTCCAGGGAAAAGAGGCGCTGATCATGCATTTCGCCGATGGGGTATTGCTTCTCCCAATCGATAAATCCTGGGCAACGCTGGAAGCAGCGCTTCAGGAATTCGAGCCGGAATTCAAACCGGAACGGGAGCTGCCTGAAACAGAAAAAAGGGATGCTATAGCATCATGAGATATCTGCTCGATAAAAACACCCGCCCGGCAGATGTACTGAAACGTTTCCGTCAGGAACAAATCGGCACTGTCGGAATATCTTCGATATCGGCCACACTCTAATCCCCCTCATCCGGCTCGAAATCGAGCACTATCGAATTCATGCAGAACCGCTTGCCGGTCGGGGGCGGTCCGTCGTCGAACACGTGTCCGAGATGCGCGCCGCATCGTCCGCAGAGCACTTCGGTACGCGCCATACCGAACGCCATATCGGTACGGTACTCAACGCTGTCCGGACGCACGGTCTCGAAAAAACTCGGCCAGCCGCAGGTACTGGCGAACTTCGCATCCGAACGGAACAGCGCATTGCCGCATGCTGCACAGTAATAGGTGCCGATACCCTCGAAATCCCATAGTTTTCCGGTGAATGCCCGCTCGGTACCAGCTTTGCGCGCCACCTCATATACCTCCGGAGGGAGCACCTTTTTCCAGACGGAATCGGGCAGATCGAGCTTCGCGGTATCGGTGCGGGAGTAGTAAGGATTCAATGCGCGACTGTCGCTCATGGCTTTTGAAGGTGAAAATTTCGGCGATGTCGGCTCTCCGCTGCAGGCGAAAAGCCCAACGGCCGCAAAAAATATAACAATCAATAGTTGATGCATGTCAGCTCTCTTTCTCCATTGAAACGCCTTACCAGCCATCACTGTTCCGTCGAGCCATTAATATTCCAACTTCGAACCATTCCGGACGCCCGGCTCCTGCGACGCAGGATATAGTTATTCCAATTCTATTTCAATAATGCACTTATAATCCAGGACCAGGAGATGAAGGAATGGGAAAAGGTGACGAAGAAAGGAAGAAAAGATTGAAATAAGGGAGGGTTTGCCCACGAATTTACACAGATTTACTCGAATTGGCGCCTGTTTGGGAATGGGAATTACGCGTGCGGCATTGTTACCGAAAAGGCAGGCATATATGGGATCCTGGAAACATCTCTTTCATGCGGTATATCTCTGCTGACAATATCAATCAGGAGGGCTGTCATGCGGCACGAATTACTGCGAATTCAAAAAGAAACTTTTTACGAAACCACCATGTTTCTATCAAACTACATAATCATGCATGACTATTTTGGATTTTCTTCACCCCTATGGAGGCTGTCACATGAAAACAAGATCACTCGTTTTTTTGCTTCTGCTCACTCTGTTTTCAGTCAGGGCTTACGCTGCGAATGACCGTAGCGAACAGGTAAAATTCCCTCATGGAGCCAGCGGAACTTCGATCAAATCAAGCATTGTCGGTTATCAGGGAGTGAACTACACGCTTGACGCAAAAGCGGGTCAGTCCATGACCGTCAATCTCAAATCCGGCAACCTTTCCAATTACTTCAACATCTATGCCCCCGGCAAAGGGCCTGGAGACGAAGCCATGTTCATCGGCGATATCAACGGAAACAGCTACAGCGGCGTTCTGCCCTCGACAGGCACCTACACCATACAGGTTTTTCTGATGCGAAACGCTGCCCGAAGAAATGAAAAAGCAAACTATACCCTTGAAATCTCGGTTAAATAAAATCCGTTTAACGACTTACAATATCCATCACAAACATTTTCAATTATCGTAAAGGAGGATGTATGCAATTCGGAAAAACTTTTCAGATACCGGCAGCTATTGCCTTATCCTGCGCGTTGGTCGCTCCCGCGCCGGTAATGGCTGAACATGGAAGAAACACAAGAACAGTCGCAGCTGCCGTAGCTGCCGCAGCACTCGTCGGGCTGGCGGTAAACGCAGCTCACCATCAGGGACACTACAAGGACGGCCGCAAATACGATAACGATCGCGATTCTGGCGAGTTCGATCGCGGTTATCGCGACGGGCTGCATGATGCTGACAGAAACGACTACAACCGCACCGACGCTTATCGGGATGGCTACAGAGCAGGGCAGGACGAACGCGACCTGCGCATCAGCCACAATCAAAGCAACCGGTGGGAATCAGGACGCCATGTGGCCGATTCGAATATGATGTACAGAGCAACGGACGAAGCCGAACGATACTGGAACCTCCCGCGCGGCAGCGCGACACCTGTCCGCTCAAGCTATAACGAAGAAAACGGAAACTACAGGGTTGTCGTCGCTGCAGGCTACCTCCGCGGCGTCTGCGTCTTCGACAGATATGGAACGGTAATCCGTTTCAGTGAAAAAATGGACTGACGTCCAAGACCTCAGATCGAAGCAGCTCCCGATTACCGCATCCAGGGCTTTTCGGGGCTGCTTTATTAACTCCGATAGAAAGCAAAGAAGATCTTTATTTCCCTGCCGAACTATACATCCTTATCCTCGCGGTACTCCCGCCAAGCGGCCTGAATCTCCTTGCGATAACTGAAAAGCAGGAGCGTGGCAAGAAACACGACTATGCTGCCGATGCGAATGGCTATCGCCGTACCGAACTGTTCCGAGAGGAACCCCACCTGCAGGTTGCCCAGCGGCATGAACCCCATCAGCACCATCAGGTAGATGCTCATCACCCGACCCCGATAACTGTCGTCAACGAGGCGCTGTACCGTGGCGGTCATGGTTGCGAACGCCGAAAGCATGCCGATGCCGGCGATAAAGAGAAACGCCATCGCAACGCGTTCGTCCGAGGCAAAGGTGAACGCCCCGAGCGCAAGGGAAAAGGTGAAAATACCGCCGATCACCATCGAAGAGCTCCGGATCTTTCCCGACGACATGGAAACCAGCACGGTGCCCGAAAGCGAGCCGAGTCCGAATGCCGAAAAAAGGTATCCCATGCCGTCGGAACCCAGACCGAAAGTCTGCTTGGCAACCACCGGCAGCATCGACATGAACGACCAGCCGAATATCGAAACCACCGACACGAACAGCACGATGGTTCTGATGACCGGATGCTCCCACGTATAGACAATGCCGTCCCTGATAGACTGCAGGGGCGGCTGGTGCGACGCCGGTTTCGTGCGGGGAGTTTCTATTGTTATGGCAAGCAGCGCAGCAATCACGGCAAGATAACTCAGCCCGTTTGCTATGAACGCGCCGCCCGTACCGATCCATGCGATCATGAGCCCTGCGATGGCCGGCCCGATAACCCTCGACGCATTGAAAATAGCCGCGTTGAGCGCTACGGCCGAATGCAGTTCTGCTCGCTCCACCATTTCGCTCAGGAACGCCTGTATCGCGGGAGTGGCCACAGCAGCGACGCAGCCGAGCAGAAATGCAAGCACGAGAATAACGGCAAGCGTAACCGTGCCGGTAAGGGTAACGATGCCAAGCACGAGCGCCAGCGCCATCGAAGCCGACTGAGTCCAGAGCAGAATGGTTTTACGGTTATACCGATCGACGATAACGCCGCCGATAAGCGAGAGAAACAAGGTCGGCAGCGAGGATGCCGCGGCAGTCACGCCCACCCAGAAAGCGGAACCTGTCATTTCAAGCACCAGCCACCCCTGCGCCACCATCTGCAGCCAGGTGCCGATCATGGAAACGATCTGACCGATGAAATAGAGCCTGAAATTGCGGCTCCGAAATGCGGGAAAAGCCGACAGAACCTTCTCTTTAAGGGTTGTCGGGCTCTGTTCTGCGGGGGAGTTGTCGTTTCCGTTTATCGATTCGTCAGCTTTGTTCATTCATTGATTGTCTGTCGTCTTCCTCTTTTATGCCGTAAATGCAATGCAGAAAGGAAAGTAGGAAAAGAATCGGTATTCCGCGAGGAAGATCGCATAACCTCAGTCGAACCCTGGCGGGAATTCGATTCTCGCGCATTGCTGCAGCTCGACTGCAATAGCAATCGCTGATTTCGAAACAAGTATGGATGCGCCACGAACTGCCAGGCGGCAACATTTATTTTCAGAGTATGAACAATTTACTTTTCTTTGCAGTTAAAATAGTTCTATATCTCCTCCACTTTTTAACAGGAATCCATATGAAAAGAATCACCATCCCCGCACTGGTTGCGATCATGCTTCTCCTGTGTCAATCGCTGAGCTTCGCGGCCGTCAGCCAGTTTACCGGCACATGGAAAAACACCGATCCGAACACCGCAGGAGTCACAAAGCTAAGCATCACCGGAAACGGCAACTCCCTGAAAATGCGCGCCTGGGGCAAATGCCACCCGCAGGACTGCGACTGGGGCGAAGTCAACGCCTATGCCTACGCTCCCGGCGTCTCTTCAAATATCGATCAGAACGCCCAGGCAGTATCGGCACTCTTCAGCACCAGCTTCAGCCAGACGCTCGTCATCGTCAGACCGAACAGCAGAAGCACCATTCGCGCCGATATCTACACCCGGTTTACCGACAACAGCGGTCGCTCGAACTATACGGCATCCTACACCTTCAACCGGCAGCTGATCGTCGGTCCCATCGGCCCGATAGGGCCGATACGCCCCATGCCGTCAGTTGAAGAGGACTGCATTACGTTCAACCCGAGCACAGTTACCGTTAAAAACCTTGACGGACGCTGGACGATAGTCGATGGCAACCACCTCATGTTCAACTTCGGCCCGAACAGAACGGAAGCGCTTCAGGCGTTGAGAATCATCAAACACTACCGGATGAACAGTTCCTGCTTCGTCGGTCGCCCCGACCCCAGCTTCCAGTACCTGCTTGTTAACGGCAGAGCGCCGCAGGGCAACATGCCCGGAGAGGACTGCGTATCGTTCAACCCGAACAGCATCGAAGTCAGAAACATCGGCGGAAGCTGGAAAATCGTCGATGGCAGCCACTGGGTTTTCGATTTCGGCAGCAAGGAAGACGAAGCGAGAAAAGCCTTCGCCATCATCAAGAAGCACGGCTTCGCCCGCAGCTGCTTCGTCGGTCGCCCCGACCCGAGCTTCCAGTACCTGAAGAAGTAACCGCTTCGGCACCAGAAACAATAAAACCCTCCGGCTTCATATCTGATGCCGGAGGGTTTTATTGTTATACTCAAAATCAACCTCTCGATATTGTATTGTTCTCGTGAATTATTCAGGTTATACAAAAGAGGTACGAAAGCTTGTATGCATAATTCGCCCCTTTGACCCTCAGCGTGGATGCGTACGCACTATTCGCAGAGCCATTGCCAGGCTTTCAACGGAGAACATCGGCGAAGCCAGAGAAAACCAACTGCCAATTTCCTTTCGTGCAAATTCTTGTAATTCGTGGGCAACTCCCCCTCTTCATCAGAGTGTTTTCTGCTACGGATAAATGTCCCCGAGGCACGCAGCCATCACTCCGGGGCGGTACTGTTATTCGCAGTTATTTGCAGGCAACGGAAGAGAACGATACCTTGTTGAAACAAATCGCCATACCCGCAAAACAGAAGTCGTCAACCGATGATCATTGCAAAAGAGACCGTTACCCTCATCCATACAGACACGAAAATCCATGGACTGCCCGAAACGGAACTGTACGAATCCCTTTCGGACGATGAAAAAACAAGAGCAGGGCGCTTCCATGCAGCCAGCGAACGACAGAATTTCATTGTCCGCAGAGGCATTCTCAGATCCCTTCTGGGAACGACCTTCGGCATCGAGCCCTTCCGGATACGATTCGCCGCCACCCCGGTGGGAAAACCGTTCGTCGCATTCCCCGGGAACAGCGGCATCTTTTTCAATCTCTCCCATTCCGGCAACGATATTGTCTATGCTTTTTCAGGGCACCCCGAAACCGGCATCGACATCGAACGGATACGTACATTAGAGGATATCGACGAACTGGCCAGAAACTACTTCTCGGCAGAGGAATACGCCATCCTCATGAACCAGCCGGGCTGGAAAAAAAACAATGCCTTCATCAGGATATGGAGCCTCAAGGAAGCGCTCATCAAAGCCAGCGGCTGGCCTCTCGAACAGGGTCTCGCCGCTTTCGATGTGGCCGCATACTGCCAGATGAACCGTTTCGAGGTGCCATTCGGAGACATCCATACCTTCACCTGCATCGCCCCGGTTTTCGACTACATCTGCGGTTTCGCAACAGCTCTGGCAATCCGGCTCGACCGGAACGAACCCCTGAACATCAAACGCTACTCTCTGCAGGGCGGACAGTTTATCGAGATCTGAACCGAACGTTCGCAATCGTCCTGACCATATCCCAATCAGCAAACCCGCATCTCTACTTCCCTGTGCTGTTTGAAATGCCGCATCGCGCCTGCTTCGACAGGCAAATCCTACATCATCACCAGAAACATGGAGGATTTCGGCGTCATCCCGCTCATCGGCGATAACAGCATTCAGGCGCTCAAAATCCCCGCCCCGCTGGCATGCTACTGGCTCGGAGAATCGGAAACGACTTCAGCGGGTGGAAGTTAGAAAACTGCCCTCTAACCCCATCCTGTCCCAGCGCCCTTGTCAATTACGCAACTTATCTCTATACTTCAACATTACGATCATCCGTTGAACAAAACCTCCAGCATGGAATCCTCCTGCCGCTGACAATTATGCAAAAACTCGTAAGATTCAACTACCTCTACCGTGACGGCGGAAATTACAAACGCTGGGGCTCAGTCGATTTTGAAAACCCGGATGGATTGGAACTCGAGGAAATACAAAGAAGACTGGAAAAGTGTTTTGACATGGAGTGCCTGTTCATGGCCCATCCGATTGGCATCTCTGAAATTTTCCTCTATGCAGACGAACCGACATCTGAAGATGATCACTGTTTCCATGAACACAATTCCGTCGCGGAAGTTGAACATGTGAATTCGGCAAACCCTTTCTAGACAATCGGAGAGTTTGTGGTAGATATTCAGCATATATCCAATAAAAACAACCACTCAACAGCATTAATCATTACAAGTCCATAAGTATTATGAGATTTGCAGAATCTGATTCAGTTTTGCACGAAACAATACCTGTCTGGGCAGAATACCTGATAAGGTTCGGTTATGAATGTGCAAGCAATAAAAACGACTGGCAAAGAATTTCACTGATTTCAATGCCTTGTAATTCTCCTGGTGCCGGGTTAGTGGCTCTCGGGGCTATGAGATATTTTCTTGATGCGAAATATCATTATAGTGACGATGATATTCACTATTGGCTTGAAAATGAAAAGTCTCGGGCTCTTTTCTGCGGGAGTGATAGATTCAGGTATATCGAGAACGATGCAGGGAAAACTGTTGTCGAAGAAATCATTTTGTCGGACAATAGAAGAAACCCCGGTAATCCCAGAATGCCAAAACGGAGAACAGCTTTTTTGAAAGATCTTGATCTGCGATTCGATAAAGAGCCGATACTCGTTTCCGCCAAACGGAAATTGCCGTACTTGTCAATCTACGAGCAACTTTTTCCGGCAGGCTCTGCCATTAATGATGGGAATCTTCAGCAAAGCAATTCTTCAGTCTGTCTGGCCGCAAAAAGAAAAGGAGCTAAAATCACAAAAGAGGACCTTTTACATACGCGCTTCATGGGAAACAGCATAGCTGCCAGTCTTCATGAATTGCTTTCCTTGATTGATGGTTCGTTAGATGTGGTTTCACGTGTTACGATGTACAACACAAGAACGGAGAAGATGGACCGTCCGGGATTCCCCCCTGAAATAGTTGTCGCGGATGGCATTGATGCTTTTCTGAAAATCACGGAAGAAATGCAAAGAAGTGCAAACAATGATTTTTCAGAATGCAATATTGTTGCGGTCATAGACCGCACAGAAAAACGCGAAAAACTTGATTCCCTTCAGGTTAAAGCATCAGAGTTGCGCCAATGGTACGAGCCTGATACGCAGGAATATTCTGCTCCTCCAAAGGGAATTGCCTTGGCAACATATGTCAGGAGTACATAATCATGAACGTTACATCCTGTTTTGATTTCCTGGCAAGACACGACTACTTTCTATTAGATCGCCGGGAAATTGTTTCAACCCTGTTCGGGGATCTCAGGAAGCAGATACGTATAATCCTTGAAGCAATGTATGAAAGCGGTAATGATCATGAAATTGACATCGCGTGTGAATTGAGGAAAAGTCTTTCGGAATGGCTGACGGTTCCGGTCCCTTTTGATGGAGTGTTGATTGATACTCTCCAGTTGCTTGGAAATTGGGATACTATTGAAAAGCGCTGGGGAAATCAAATTGCCCGTGTGTTTGAAGCTGCAATCAGAATTACAGAATCCATGCAGCAGAACGAGAACCCCATGAGAAGAACTCTCGTGGATGAAATTGAAAAACTATTCCGAGAAAAAAAACGCTTCCGGATTTTTGCTCATCGGAATTCTGTCGATCATTTTACGTCTCTTTGCAATGACTTGACAGAACAGCACTTCCTTTACGGACATGGGGACTATTCGGTTTCCGATCCATTTGATGTATTGTTGAAGATCGGTCCTTTACGATCTGTAGGATGGGGCAAGTGTCCTGATGCGCTGTTGACCTCACCGAGATTCCGAATCCTGACTCAGTTTGTGTGGTCCGGGTCATCCGATGAAGATGGCTTTGGGCTGGATCCGGTAACGGGAAAATCTGTTGTCGATGTTCTGTCGAACAAAACATCGACGACTGTAACCGGCGTTCGGGAAGCTTTGAACTGGTCATTGAAAACCACCCAAACCGGTGATACAGCATCTGATTCTGAGCATGGCATCACGGATGAATCAGATGAAGATGATTTCAGCTTTCTTTTAAGAATCCAGTCACGTTACGCAGATGTTCATCGTGAGCGTTCAGCCGTATTGATCAAATTTGTGAATGCCCATGGAATACTTATTCCATCCCGTGAAGAAATTTTAGTCTATGATCCTGAAAAAAATGAAGCTGGTGGTGCCATTGAACTGGTGCGACCAACCTGCAAGCATCTTGACGGCAGTTTTTTTATCCTGCCCATTATCGATACCGCTGATTTTGGTGAGGTACACGTGGAAAAAACTAAATACAGCAAAATATGGAAAGGGTGCCTTGCAAACGTAATCAAAAATCATCAAAGAGATTTATCCGATTTGTCTCAATCGTTGAAAATGAACAAGGTCAGTCTTCTCAATCTGGATAGCAGGCTTCTCGAATGGTGTCATCCCCCCGGCACTGTTATTCCGGCGCCCCGAAAATGGGAACACTTCAATGCATTGATTGCTGTTTTGGGCGAGCACTACAATAAACATGAATTACTTGGTGAGGATTTCGCAAAAAAAGCCTGGATCGAGATCAGACACTCGAGGGGCAATGCAATTAATGAAGGCAAGGAAGAGAGCCGGGCCCAAAAAGAGCTGGAGTTCGATCTGTTAAAAAAATTGATGTCGGAAATTGAGAGTACAGACAGTCAACCTGATGAGTTTGCAGTCAGAGTCCCGCCGAATAATGATCTTAAGGGATCTTATAGGTTTTTCCGGGTTGAATCAGTTGAGCCTGGACTGGTTGTTCCCGATACGGTTTTGCGTGAGATTCATGCCATAACGGAGTTCGACATATGGCGAGGATGATGCCAAGCTACATCGATGATACATCCCCTTCTGGTGAAAGGGATGTATTCTATATGCTTTCAGGTGGCCCCGAAGACTGGGCCGTCATGCATTCACTGGACCTTGCCCCTTGGAACAGGAGTCTGAGAACGGAGATTGATTTCGTTGTAATCATTCCTGATACAGGTATTCTGTGCATTGAGGTCAAATCGCATATGATAATCGGTTTTGACGGCATCAGATGGACACCTGCGGATATCAGAAGATCGCCATTCAAGCAAGCGTCAGATGCCAGATACACTTTCTACAGAAAGCTCAAGGATCTTGCTCCACGCTTCCAACATGTTCCTGTTGTGCACCTCTGCATCTTTCCCAACGCGTTTTTCGCCCTGCAACCGAATATGTCCGTTGCAGAATCGGAACTCATGGATTCAAGAACTTTCGGAAATTGTTCAAGCAGCAGCGCATTCTGTCACGAACTGAAAAGACGGATGCTGGCGAGTATCGAAGCAGACGGGAACCTTTGCCTTCCTGACACTCCATTATCAACCCATGCTGTTGATGACATTATCATCAGCTGTATTCCCGTCCAGAAAAGAAAACTGGATTATCGAGAATCTATCCGGCACCGTGAGAAGGAACTGGATGCGTTGTTAAGCATACAGCAAAAGCCCGTCTTCAGGTTGGCCGATTATAACGAGCGAATCATTGTTTCTGGCGGCGCAGGAACTGGAAAAAGCCTTGTTGCCTTTGAACTGGCACGCCGTTACGCCGAATCTGGAGAAAGGGTTGCCTTGTTGTGTTTCAATAGCCTTTTTGGCAGCTGGCTCAAGCGTAAAATGGAAGCTATCCAACCGCATTTGCCCAATCTTGTAGTCGGGAGGATCTTCCGGATTCTTGCTGGGATGACAGGGATCAGTCCTCCTGAAAACTCTGACAGCGATTACTGGGAAAAAGTTTTACCCCCGCTGCAGGAAGAAAGACTTACCGATCCGGATATGAAGGCAATGGCTGCATTCGACCGGTTGGTTGTTGATGAGACCCAGGACCTTCTTTCCCGGCCACTACTCATGAACTGCCTTTTCACTTGTCTCACAGGAGGGGTCAGAGATGGCAGATATGCGCTTTTCGGAGATTTCCAGAATCAGGTGCTGGCTTCCCGTAATATGCTTAATCAGTCATTGACCCGGCTGGAAAGAGAGGCAAGGCCTGCCAGATGGCATCTTTCCGAAAACTGCAGGAATTACAGGATTGTCGCCCGCACTTCGATCGGGCTCAGTGGCCTTGATGATAATGTGTATTCAGGTTTTTTGCGTGTCGGGGGGAATGTCGGGAATTTTGATATTGCCTTCTACTCTTCCGACAGTAAGCAGGCTGAAATCCTTTCTACCTGGCTGAAGGAATTCAGAAAAACAGGGTACAGACCTGAAGATATTACCATTCTCTCGTTTTCTTCAGATGATAAAAGCCTAGTTGGACGTGGCTTGCTACAGGGATGGCAGGATGCTGTTAACAGGATCCACTATGGATCCGTACATGCTTTCAAAGGGATGGAAAACAAGATTATCATAATTACGGATGTTATCCTGACCGAAAAAGGTTTTCAGCGGGATCTTTTCTATACAGGCATGACAAGAGCAACGGAGTCAATCCGGATCCTTTGTCATGAAGCCAGCAAGGATATCCTTTCATGCTGGATGAAAACAGGAGGGATTGAAAATGAATGAAGAGCGGGCAGCACTGATAACATGGATGCGCGGGGAGATTGTCGGACCGTCAAGACCGGTCAGAAAACCGTCAACCATAACGTTCGAGAACAATGTTCTAGTAGATAACGGGCAATATACCAGAGGTCCGATGGTATGGCAACCTGAACCCGGATCAGGGTTGGAGGAAGTGCTTCATATGAGGGGTGATGCGCCTCACCAGAAATATGGTGCGGGATTGCTCCATCCCGATGGCCGTTTTTCGCAGGATCAGGATGATGAGACGCACAACATCACTCCTGATGATGACCTTCTTCCGGAAGAAGGTCATGAAGCACCTGACAGGGATGAAAATGGCTCCTCAGGATATTTGGGAACGGAACAGGTCGATGCGGATGATTTTGAGGTATCGAGTCCGGATATCCGCTATCCAAGCACTATGGGGATTACATTCAATGCCAAGATTGACCCGGGAGGAGAGATGGTGTTTCACCTCCCCCGGAATAAAAGGTTTTTCTGGCAAACCGCCAATGACAATTCCTTTGCGGTGAACGGGCGCTACGAGCGATGTGTTCGCCGCACCCCAGAAGGAAGGGAGATTGATCTCTGGCGGCGTTACCCCTGTTTCAGTCCTGATACGAAAATCACTGTTTCTGCAGATGAATTACAGCACAGAAAGGTAATCAGGAAGGATATCGGATTTTTGGAAGGTTCTCCCAACAACATGGTCTTTGTTTTAAAGGTTTATCCCCGCCAGCTTGCAGGGCAGGACGGTTGCTGGCTCCTGACTGTCGTGCTCCAAAACACCTCTGCTGCAGGATCACAGCAATTGCACCATGCGGTAACCCTTTATCAGGCTTTTTTTGAGGTAACTATCCGGGGTGGTGGTTTTGTGCCTTATCCGGAAAGCAGCCGGGAATTTTTGGAACTGGATGAAGATGAACAATCGCTGGCGCTGCTTTACCGTGATTCCTCTACATGGGCCATCGGTCATGGGTGTGCGATCGGATGGGATGCGGATCTTGGTGATAGACCTTTGTCTGTTTATACCGATGTCATGCCTGCAGTCGAACTTCCAAGTATGACACCTGATATTGTGGGGAGTGATGGCAACGTGATTCAGCTATCCATGCGCCATCTCTCATCATTTATACCGGAATTCGATGATGAAGCCGGTATATTGGGAAACCTTGCCGATGAATATGAGGGCTGGATTCAAAGACAGAGCGATGCTTTAGCTCAGTTTTATAATGGTAACCTGAAAGCTGTTGCGGAACGCCATATCGAGCGGTCTTCGGCTTGTTTGAAACGTATCAGAAGAGGAATTGCAATCCTTGAAGAGAACCTGAATGCCCGAAATGCCTTCAGGCTTGCCAACCTTGCGATGCTGCTTCAGCAGATCGCGACAAAAAAGCTGAAACGCCGACCACTGGTATTTGATCGGCCGCTGGGAAGAGTTGTCCCACTGGGAGCGATGGAAAGCCCATGGCAGATATACCAGAATAACGTAGAAGGTGAACATATTGGCCACTGGCGGGCATTTCAGCTTGCGTTCTTGCTGATGTCAATCGAAGGGGTAATAGACGGTCAATCTCAGGACAGGGATACGGTTGACCTGATCTGGTTCCCTACAGGAGGAGGCAAAACCGAAGCTTATCTTGCTGTTGTGTCCTTTTACCTGTTTTACAATCGTTTGCAGATGGATGAAGGTGGTGGCGAAGACCTTCGGCTGGATGGTACCAACGTCCTGATACGTTATACCCTGAGGATGCTCACTGCCCAGCAGTTCCAGAGAGCGGCCAGTTTGATTACGGCCATGGAGTTTCTGAGAAGGCTGAATGGGGCGGAAAATTTGCCTTCGATTCCCGGAGAACGTTTTTCCATTGGATTATGGGTTGGACGGGATGCTACGCCAAATAAAATCAGTGATGCTGTTGAAAAGCTTCGGGATTTTCGCGACAAGAGGAACGGAGTTACAGGAAACCCTTTCGTGCTCGCCGAATGTCCATGGTGCAGGGCAGAAATCGGACGTTATGATAAGGCGCTTCCACGAAACTCCAAGAATCAAGAAAGAATCAAAGGCATCTATAGTTCACCTGCTGAAGGCCCACGGCTTCTTTGTCCGGATTCTGGTTGTACGTTTGGACAGATAACAGCAGATACATGGCTTCCGGTAGAAGTTATTGATGAGCGCATTTACCGGACAAGGCCATCTCTTGTCATCGGAACGGCGGACAAGTTTGCAATGATCGCTTACAGGCCCGAATCCGGAGCACTTTTCGGAAGATCACGGCTGAATGGCAATGTTCAGCAAACGCATTTACCGCCCGGCATGATCATCCAGGATGAGTTGCATCTGATATCCGGGCCATTGGGGACCATGTATGCGATGTATGAAAGTATTTTCGAGAAACTCTGCACGGCATATTCCGGAGGGATTTCAGTCAAGCCGAAAATCATTTCTTCCACCGCCACCATACGAGGAGCAAGGGATCAGGTGAAAGCAATCTATGCGAGGGACATCTTGAACCTTTTTCCCAGTCCGGGGCTGACAATGGGTGATTCCTTTTTCGGCACCTACGCCCGAGATACAAATAACCAGCTCAGGCACGGGCGGTTGTATCTTGGCATTCATGCCAACGAATTCAATATCCTCACGGCTGAAAACAGGGTATTCGCCTCCGCTCTCTTCAGGAGCTTTTTCTTTGAGCACGGCCGCCGTGACCCGTGGTGGACATTGCTGGTGTTTTTCAACAGTATCCGCGAACTTGGCGGTGCTCGGTCCCTGTTTGATTCCGATATCAGAGACAGAATGAAATTTCTTTTCAACAGGGAGGGACAGGGGCAAGATCGAAGATATATTGGCAATCCTGAAGAGCTGACCGGGCGGATTGACAATGCAGCCATCGTCTCCATGATGGACAGGCTTTCCGAAAAATATCAGGAGGGCACGGGAAATGTTGTTGACGCATGCCTTGCATCGAACATCATTGAGGTCGGCGTCGATATCGATCGGTTGTCCTTGATGGGGGTGGTCGGCCAGCCGAAAACGACTGCCCAGTACATCCAGGTTACCGGACGTATCGGACGGAAATGGGAAACGCGTCCTGGTCTTGTTCTGATGCTCTACAATCCGGCGAAAAGTCGCGATCGATCACATTACGAGCATTTTTACAGTTATCACAAACGCTTATATGAACAGGTGGAACCTACGTCGGCAACCCCGTTTTCCGACTCCGCGATCAGCCGGGCATTGCCGGGGATGTTGATCAGCTGGGTGCGGCAGAAGGTCTTTGCTGAAAACCCTGGTGATTTCGGGTGTTTCCGTGAAGCACTTGATGAAGCGTACAGATTCGTTGAAGAACGATGTACATTATTGCTCAAAGGTAATAATGAGGAGCTTGCAAGAGCCTTGGCTAAACTCAGACAGGGCAGAGAGGAACTTGCAGTCAAGTGGCAAGCCAATCCGCAAGAATGGGAGAAATACCCGCAACGAACGGATGGCGAATATTTGATGTTGTGGCCAGGCGAATACAGAACAGAGGTGCAGGACAAAAAGGGCGTCGATGTTGCATCGAGTATGCGAAGTGTTGATGCGACGGCCGGCCTGAGTATTTCAGATGCCTACTATAAGGAATGCAGCAACCAGCAGAATGACTGAAGGAGGAAAACCAGGATGGAAAATATACGCATCGGACAGCTGATCACTCCTTTTGGACCAGGAGCGCTTTATACAGATTCAAAAGGCATCTCGCTGATTATCGGAGGTCTTGATTACTGGTATAAACAGGAAAACCAGGACGGGAATATTCACGCAGAAGAGTTTTCGATATTTGAGCCACGGCTCTCAGCGCTGCTTGGGGTTGACAGGTTTCGCAGACCTGCCGATTATCGGTTCGGCCATGCCGGTCAGGCAGTTCAGAATGCAAAAATTGTCACTCCTGTATTGAGATTTCCGACATGGTATCGGGAGGTTCATACTGGCCGGTTGAAGCAGGTCAATCTTGAATCCCCGATTGTGAATAGAGAAAGAAATGAACGCTGGGTTCCAGTAAGGTTCATTTCAGCCTGCAAGGCAGGGCATCTTGGCGATTTCCCATGGAAAGACTGGGTGGCCTGCACTTGCCAGGGTAATGACAACTTGTATCTCCATGATGCTGGCGGTGCGGATCTTTCCAGCGTATTGGTGGAATGCAGGACTTGTAACAGAAGAAAATCCCTTGCCGGAGTTACTTGGCTGGACGGGGAGAAAGATGCGGGTCAACAGAGCGCATTTCAAAGAAATCGTATTGCTTGCCCAGGTTATCGACCTTGGCTTGGAGATATCAGAACTGGCGAGGCTTGTCAGGAACCGCTTGTTGGCGCACTGATTAACCAGAGCAATCTCTATTTCGCCAAGATCATGTCTTCCATTTCTTTACCAGATCTGAATATTGTGGATGAATCAGTTGCAATCCTGAAAAACGATATAGAAAAGTGTGAACACAAACTTGGGATTGCAAAAACACTATGGAAAATGGGAGATGAAGATGATGCTATAATACTGATAGGTGCTGCACTGAGAGCAATCAATCTTGATGCTGAACCAGAAAAGATCAGGAGTGCTCTTGAAAGGCTGTTTTCTGATGCCCCTCTTATGCTTGGGCATAATACTATGCCTGAGCATCCCGAGGACCGGGATCTTGCATTCAGGCGTGAAGAATTCAATATTCTGAGAACCTGTATCAACGATGACCTGAGGTCACGTGATCTCAGGGTAATACCGTCGGAAGTCCCTGATAATCTTGCCAAGTGGATTGGTAAGGTGCATCTTGTAGAACGCCTGCGTGAAACCCGTGCTTTTTATGGATTCAGCCGATTGGAGCCAGATGAACACCCCCTTGTTGATATGCCTGCAAAGGCATTGAAACAACTTTTTCTTCATCCACCGCAACAAAATCTTGAGAAATGGCTGCCGGCCATCACGGTGTATGGAGAAGGTATCTATATCGAGCTTGCTGAAGATGAAATAAATGCTTGGATCCAGGAAAACTATGAATGGTTGGTTCATCGCTTGAAAGAGGCTTTCAGGGTAAGACTTACTAATGTTTATCAGGTATATCCTCCGCAAACAGGACCATCGATAGAATGGGCTGCAAGATACTTGCTTGTTCACAGCCTTTCTCATATCCTGATCAACCAGATGGTATTTGATGCAGGTTACAGTTCGGCGTCATTGAAAGAGCGCCTCTATGTTTCAGCTGACAACAGAGCTCCCATGGCAGGAATGCTGATCTATACAGCAGCCGGAGATTCCGAAGGAACATTAGGTGGGCTGGTCAGGATGGGACACAAAGACCGTCTGGTACCAGTGATCAGGAAGGCTGTTTCCCGCGCATCATGGTGCTCGGCAGATCCGGTCTGTTCTGAAAACCTTGGAGGGCAAGGGACGCGCCTTGCCAACCTTGCCGCATGCCATGCATGCATCATGTTGCCTGAGACCGCCTGTGAAACCATGAATAACGGGCTAGACAGGGCTATGGTTGTCGGCACACCCGATGATCGTGAACATGGCTTCTTGTCAAGACTGCTCAATGATATATAGAAGAGAACTTGATGCGTGAATACAATGAATTGTTATAATAAAATAGATTCATCTTTTATCAACCCTTTGCGCACTCTTCCATCAGGTAGCTGTTTCCGCATAACGTATATCGGAATTCAGAAAATCCGATATCTGCCCGGCCACAAGCTCAGATACCTCGATTTTACCCCGAAGACAACATTCCCAGACAACCATTACACGCCAGGATTTTTCTAACAGATCCGCTACATTTCGCTTATCTCTGTTTACGTTATCCTGAAATTTTGAAAGCCAGAAGTCCCTGCGTGACTCTGGTAGCGTCGTAAACGCACAGCCATGTCGGTGCCAGAAACAACCATGGATAAAAATAACTGACCGATATTTCGGCAAAACGATATCCGGCTTGCCGGGAAGATCTTTACTGTGAAGCCGGTACCGATATCCATTTGACCAGAGCCATCTGCGGACGATCATCTCAGGTCGGGAGTCTTTTCCCCGGATTCTTGACATGTTAAAGCTGCGCTGCTCAGGAGAATGGACATCCATTAGCCCATAATCTATTGTATTGAGATCAGTTTACTGATCAAATCGTCGTTCTCTATATCAGGCTGCCCTTGACGAGCGTAGTATGATGAAAAACGTGCCACTACGTCCTTAGCGAATGATGGTGAGATTTGGATAGACGGCTTATCGAACATCTGCTCAAAATCTTTCTTTTTATAAGAACTTAATTTTCTGAAATTTATAAATCCACCATTAAAAAACGTGGTTTCAGGCAGCCAGTGATAATAATGCGTAAAATTGTTACCACAAACAGCTCTTAATTTTATCACTTCGTCGGAGATATCCGTACACCTCCTTGTGGCAAACTTAGTCACTTTTAACGTGGGTTCTATTTCGGTGAGAAGAATTCTCTCTGTTTTAAAACCCCCATCAGCTCTAATCACAAGATCGCACGCTGGACTCATTACTGTAAACCATTGATTGCAATCTCGTTGCTTAACGATGCTGCCGGTACGAATATTTTCTTTGAGCGGAGGGAAAAGATACATCTCTTCTGGAAAACTCCGGTCTCCGTCATCATCAAGAAGTTGGAGCAGATGATTCAATGCATGACGGAGCAATGCTTTTTCAGTCTTGGAGGAATCAGTTTCACCATACCCCACCCATTTATCTCTTTGTGGAAGAAGATTTTTCAGAAATACCTCGTTCAAGGTCACCTCGATAGTGCCTCGGCCACCCATAATTCGCGTCAGACCAGTATTGTGAATTCCCCAAAAACGATCGAGTAAATCAGCATATCCTGCTCCGGGATCACCTTTTTTGAATACACCGATATTTGCGAAATCCGAATTGGCTGCATCAGGTGTGCCGGTAAGTATAGCAACCGGTATCCTGAAGTGTGATTCTTCAATCCGTTCAATAACTAGGCTCCCTTCGTCACCCTGATCGGCAAGCCTCAGATCAATGATCGCACCGTCAAAGGAATTATCAAGTTTTTCAAATGCTTCTTTGACCGTTTTGCACTCGACAATCTCGATGTTGCGTTGTTTTTCATCTGTGTATCTTGCGACAGTGTCCCGGCAGATATCAAGTTCCTGATCATTGTCCTCCACAACCAGCAGTCGAAATGCGCTCATTTCATTCCTCCTCAGTTTTTAGCTGTAACCTGAACCATGCTCCTTGCTCAGATTCAAATGCCTTGAGTTCCAGACCACTTCTATTTGCCGCTTCTCCAGCGATAGCAAGTCCAAGGCCGGTACCGGATGGCTTGGTGGAAAACTGGGGCTCAAAGATTACATCACTGGCGATCAGATCAGGTTCGATGCCCGGCCCGGTATCGCGATAATCGATGTGAAGCAGGGTATCACTGTCAGTCACCACTTCAATAGCGATTTCCCGCATCTGAACTTTCTTCTCATTCATCCAGTAAATACTGTTTTCAAATAGGTTTGTAAAAATAGCATAGATGTCCTGCTGCCAAGATGAAAACAGAAAATTATCGGGGCCATAAACTCTCGCAACCACATTCTGTATCTTCATCTCCTCTTCAAAAACAGAGAGCGCGTTTAGGATATTCTTTTTTAGATCCAAAGGCTTTCTGGCTGTACGTTTCCCTGCTGCGAGAGGGTCAAGCCTACTGAAAAGCTTCACAAATACCTCTGCATTCTGCCCAACACCCTCAGCAATAGGCATGAACGTATCAAGCTTTCTGGCATCCCCTGTTTTCAGGAACGAGTCGTACCAATAACGTAGATTGGGTATTTGGTTCCGGAAGTAATTTAGCGGCCGCCTGCCTTCATGCAGAATAACATTGATGATTTTACCGAGGGTTGCCTGCCCCTGATAAATGGCAACGGCTTGGCGGATATCCTCGGCTACCTTGTTCTTGTCCTCAGCATCCCGACTGATTATCTCGATTATTTCATCAGTGGTCTCCTTATTGATTCCTCCTCTGGTAAGTTTTGACCGGACATCTTTTTTCAAGACTTCGAACGAGAACAGGCGTTCAAACTCCTTTTCAACTCTCAGGGCAGGTCTGCTTATTCCAGCCTTTTGCCTGTATATGAAACGTCTCTCTTCGAGTTTCGCAATTACCTTTTCGGTAATTTCTTTTAGCCGCTCAAAAGCTGAATTTTGTTTCAGACCATCACGAGCGCTCTTTTCAACCAAGTCAGACAGCTCTTCAGACTGAATAAGTACATAACCAATGATTTGGTCACTGCCGATTTTTCTGGATGGATTCTGTACACGTTTTTTATCAAGCTCAATCCAATCGAATCCTGGATCACCATGTGGACGAATCCGAAAGCCATTACGATAAACGCCAATCCCATTTGAAACGGTCAACAACTGACGGGCCTGATTTTTCCCTACATAGTTCCCGATACTATCCTTTAAGCCTCGCTTGATAAGTAAATCTATTGCTTCCTTATCACGATCATAAACCCTGAGGTCAAAAAGCAGTTCTCCGCAACCGGTAGATCCATTAAAGTCGAACGAGATTTTTTCATCTGTAGTATTCCTAGCTTTCTGCAATGAATATATCAAGGTTCCTTTTCCATCTGCACCAATTCTGCCTGCTATCCTATAGTCAAACAGATCGAAAATCGGAAAGGGCTCGATGTTTTCGGTAACATCCTGGACATCAGAAAAGCCAACAATATCAAGGCTAATGCGGAATTCATCATCATTCCCTGCATCGTTGATTGCCACACTTACCGGGGAAATCAGTTTTTTCAGTTCGAAGCGTAGCTTGTTGAACTGCTGTTGGTCCCAATCTTTGAGAAGCTCACTGTCACCGGTCATGGACAGCCGGGTTCCTGAATGTTCGGCTCCCATAGCCGTCTCAATAAGGATCTCTACATCATCCAAGTACTGTGCATCCTCAAAAGTGTGCCACTCGACCAAGAGTACGGTTTTCTCACCTTCTGGGGTAACAGTTTCAAGCAACAGGTCCTTACCAAGAATGGAAGCGGCGTAACGGCCCACCCCTTTGCGACCCTGCATTATCCTGCCTGAAGGACTTCGCCCCCTCTCCAACTTGTCCCGTGTGGAAGGCACCATCCATTTGTTGATAACTGTTTCCCTTGACATGCCGTGTCCATGATCAGTAATGACGATGGAATAGCCGCTGCCATCAGGTTTTGCCAGGAACTCAATGTTCACATCGGGCGAATCGGCGTCATAGGCGTTCTTGACCAACTCCACGACCGCTGCATAGCTGTCCTGAATCAGGTCCCGGCCGATGGTCAGAATATGACGACCAGCCGGTCGTATCTTATAGGTACCGATTGAGCTCACAACCAAACTTCCTTTAGTTTTTCAGCTATTTTTTTTGCAAGTAGAACAGGAACAGCATTGCCTATCTGCCGGAAAGCAGGAGTTCGACCGGGAAAGTCATTACTGCTTTCAAAGTAATAATTATCAGGGAAAGTCTGCAGTCTCGCTGCTTCCCTTGGCGTTATTGACCGATTCTGATTAATATCAGGGTGAATATAGTAGTGGCCATCTTTTGCAATGTGAGCAACCACTGTATGAGAATACGGTAGATCTGATGCTACAATTTTGAATCTATCAAGAAACGAATGCTGATTGCGATGTGTTTTCAGTCGCTCAGGCAGAGAATTGTAATCAAGCCTTGCTTTTTTATTGTTCCAGAGTTCTACAGCAATCCGATATATCTCAAGGTCCTGTGCATTATTAGACCTTGCCTGATGCCATGTCACCGGAATGTCATCATTTCTTATTCCAGCATCTTTCTGCCAGAATCCATTATATATCTCCACACTACAGGGGCCCGGATGGCCTCCTCCGGCAGGGATCGCAGGAAGATCCCGAAATATCTCCTGAACAGTGACGTCAGGGCACCATTTGTCTGGTTCCGGATAGAAACCAGAAATTTTGCCCCTTCTTCCTACCAGTATTACCCTTTTTCTGTTTTGCAGTACCCCATAATCATTGGCAGAGAGTGGCATGAATTCTGTCTCATATTCGCATTCCCGAAACAGAGTTCTCATCGCATGAAAATATAGATTACCCACCTCATCTCTGGCAGAAAGAAGTCCTGTTACATTCTCAAAAACAAAATATGCTGGGCGATACCTCTTCAGAAACTCAGCATAATATTTGTAAAGATAATTTCTTTCATCACCTACCATACGGTTCTGATCGCGTGAGCGTCCTGCTAATGAGTAGGCCTGACAAGGTGGCCCACCGATTATCAAATCAAGTTTTCGATTTTCAAGTAAGTTATCGATCCGCCTGAAAATACCCGTTAATGAATTTGCTCCTATTTCGGCGTTAATGACAGACCCGATAACCCTCTCAGGAACATATCCGTAAAATTCAGTCCGGCTCAGACGGCCATTAAGGTAATCAGCATAAAGCTTGGTTTGCGCTTGACTTTTCAGCCAGTGATAGGACATGCGCGTTCGTAATGTAAAACAGGCGGCTCGATCCGATTCAACATGTGCCACAGGCTCATATCCTGCCTGAATGAATCCCTCAGAAAGGCCTCCCGCACCCGCAAACAGATCCAGAAAATTCAATCTTTGATTCATTCAACACAAATCACGTTAAGATTGAAGTAAAAAGTAACAACACCCGGTTTGTTAATTTTTTGCCCTCCTTTAAGAACAACTATCTTATTTTGCTCTATGCACTTATGAATTATCGTTTCCATATGAAATTTCTCTGTGAGAATATCCTAGGCGCTTCAGCAATTGAGAGCGCAAACTAAGGCATTATAGCTATTTTTCTTGATTTTGCCGGAACATAACGACTACCTCTCATCACAGACAATAGAGACAAGTCTTCAGAAAAACCCTCCAGCAGCACTCACTTAATTGTTTGCATATTGTAAACAAAAACGTTATCATAAAGGTAATACTTGTACAAACTAAAAGCCGTTACATCAGCAATACAAAACATGAAAGCCATGAAAACGCCGTCAACTGCGAAGCTGATTGCCGATCTTCTGTATGACTATGAAAACGAGCCTGAAACGACATTCGGAGATCTCGTTGATGGTATCGAGGATCTGGCCATTGAAACAGGTGACCTCGATCTCTCTCTTGCCATCAGCAAATACCGGATTGAAGAGCGTTATGACCGGAAATATCTCGGAATGCGTGGCGATATGGATTCTGTTGAGGCGGACTTTATTGAAGCCGTGCGTTTACTTGCATTTGGAAGAACCTTCAGTGAAGACAGAAACGCATCAGCCAACTTCGACAACTGGGATTATACCCTGATCAACAGTACCATAGAAAAGGGCCAACCATATCCTGCAGTACTTATCTACAAGGTCATCGGCGCAAGGGAACATGAACTCCCGCTGCTTGAAAAAGCCGGTTATACGCTTTTCAATGACGCCTATCTGCCACCATCGGCAGGAAAAACAGCCGACTGACACCTGCAAGATCAATGGGCAAAGAAAAAAACTATACGGAAGCAGAAATAATGAGCCTTTCGGGACTCAGCAGGCAAACCCTCTTCAACATGAGAACAGGAAGAAAATCAGGAAAATACGAGTATCTGCCCAAACTGAAGACCCCTGAACATTACACGATTTTCGGACGTACCATCATGTATTCAGAAAAAGGAAAGGACGCAATTCTTGACACTGCTGAGAAGAGGAAGTAACCCGGATAATGACAATACAGTTACATCAGCTATCCTGAACCAATGAAACAGGAGATAACAATGAGAATCGAGAACCTCGATGATGTTGCGGAATTTGCCAGAACCGTGATCCGTAACGGCGTCAACCTTCATCCTGATGACGATTTCCGGAACTATGTCAACATCGAAACCGGAAAACCCGCATACACAGAGGAAGACGCCCTGGAATATAACCGGGATATGGCAAACGCATTCAGCGTCTGCGACAAATGCGGTGTGGACATCTACGGATTCATGCAGAAAATCTTTCTTGTGGAAACCAGACTGGATCGTCTCATTCCCATACCTGAGTAAATTGTCTGAAAATCATCCACAACCTCAAAGCGTTTGAGAAATGATAAAAAAAATCAGCAAAACAGAGGTTATCAATGCAAGACTTGAGCAGGAGGGCAAGGTAACCACTCTTGACAAGAAAGAGCATATTGACGCTATCATTAGAATGAACAAGCAGTTAGAGGCGGTTAGAAGAGAATACCTGATCAAGGATCGGGAGTCACAGATCTCTGCTGCCAGGGTTATTCTTACGATGTAGAATCTGGCGCACCGCACGAGTCTCGGGAGGCTGTCTTTAGGCCGCCTCCTGACGTTTATACGTAAAGGCGATGAGCAAAGCAAGCCCCTCAAGCTCTCTGGCTTCACACCAAACCACACCAATTCGCAAAGGCGCAGGCTCGTCGAGCGTTTCAGGAGGCATTTCCTGATAAATTGCAACGTTGGCCCGACATCCCTTTTATAATTCACGCAGCAACCATACATCCCGCTGTCGGGATGCCACGCATCAGCGACTCATTTCAATTCGTGAACCGAACGTCAGCTTTCGTGGGTCTATTTTCTTGTCGAGTTTGTGGGGGTCTTGAAAACGATAAGGAAGACGCTCGATCATTTCGGAAATATCCCCATTCAGGGTATCGTGCTGAAAAACATACTCCGTTCCGGCAAAGTCCGTCTGGTTGGAATTGAGTTTCTCTCTTGCTATTCCGATAAACTCGGGATTGATTTCGTAGCCGACCGAGTTCCTGTCGAGGTTTTTTGCCGCAAGACTGGTCGTCCCGCTGCCCATGAACGGATCGAGCACCGTTTCGCCGACGAAAGCGAACATCCTGATCAGACGATGCGGAAGCTCTTCCGGAAACACGGCGATGTGGCCATCCTGCTTTGCTCCGGCAAAGTTCCAGTGTCCGGAGAAACAGGTGTTCCACTCTTCGGTGCTCATGGCGGAGCGCTCTTTCTGCTCTTTTGCCGGCTTGGGCGCATCTCCCGGCTTTTTGAACAGGAGAATAAACTCATAATCGAGCTTGAGAATGCCGTTGCGCGGATACGGGAAGCTTCCCATAATGGAAGCCCCGCCAGTGGTGTTGGTTGTGGTCACCTTCTGCCAGATCACCGCGCCCATGTAGTCGAAACCGATAGTCTCGCAGAACCTGATGATCTCCGTCCGGATCGGGATAACCTTGTACCGGCCGTAATACACCGAACGGGCAAACTGGTCGCCGATGTTGATGCAGAGCCTGCAGCCGGAATGCAGCACCCGTTCGCACTCGCTCCAGACAAGATTCAGATTGTTGATGTAGCTCTCATAGCTGTCGTGAAATCCGATCTGGTTCTCCGTCCCGTAGTCCTTGAGTTGCCAATAGGGCGGCGAGGTAATGACAAGGTGCACCGAACTGTCCGGCAGCAGATTCATCTGCCTGCTGTCGCCTTCTATTATGGTGTGACAAGTTTTCAACGGCTCGGATTTTGTTTAGGGCACCTTGAAAAAGTTATTCCGCACCCGGATTGTTGCGTTGTCCCGACAAGTCGGGATCGAAATCCTCATCCCGACTTGTCGGGACTCCGGTTTTGCAGTTTATCCCGATCTATCGGGACTCCGTCCGTGCTTTTATACTCGCGCTCCTTAAGGAGCTTGAAATCTCCGGGCGCTCACGACACTTTTTCGAGATCCCCTTTATAGATCGAAAGAAAGAAGTATAGATATTTTTCCCGATTTTGCCGGAACATAACGGAAAATGGCCATTCATCGCCACGGGAAAGTAATCCTTGTGGTTTTATTTCTGCCTCACAAAAAAAACCGGGACGATGCCCGGTTGTCGATGTATGAGAGAGATGCTCTTCCCGACTCTGGCACTGAAGTCGTCGATTACATCCAGCAAAGCCTCCGTTGTAGCCGCAGTTTTAATCCCCATAACATCATTCCGACCGTAGAGTTTCTGGAGAGCATAAGGACAGGAGTAGACTTTCAGAATTTCTATTCCAGCACCGGAAGCACGATCTCCTTGACAATAAGCCTCATCTTCCTGTCAGGCGTCGGCAGGGAACTTCGCATATGAACTATCGAACCGATATCGATAGTAGTGCGTAACGCCGGAATCAGGGCGGTTCGTCACTTCTGTTGCTGAAGCCGTTCGGCAAGCCAGACCTTTATCACGGACTGTCGCGAAACGCCAAGCCGTGTTGCCTCTTTATCGAGCGAGTCGATCATCCAGACCGGAAAATCGACATTCACCCTTTTATGCTGCTGCTTTCCGCGTCTGGCCTTACCCAAATCAAGGTAAACGGTAACATCCTTTCCTTGATCAAACGCTTTATCAAATTCCTTCGTCTTCATAGATCTTTACCTCCTCTGATCGGGATCTCCTTACTGAAATTATTCTTATGGTTTCGCTTCTGTATGTTATGACCCCGGACCCGCATCTGCCTGAAATCCTGCCGATAACAATAAACCGGGGGTCATCAATCGTTTTTGCCGGGATTTCAACAAGCGCATCGTCCTTCCTCAGCAACTGGGCTTCAAGAAAATCGATACCGTGTTTCTCTTTGTTCTGCCGGCTTTTTTCAGGGTCGAATTCGAATTTTATAGCATAGATCCAGTACCTTTTCTATACCATAAGTATACATACATTACATAACAGAAAAAATGGCCGATCAGCGGCCCGGGCACAGCGGGAATGACGCCGAACCGGATGATGGAGACCGCAGGAATTGTCGAGAAAGAGGAGATGAATACTTTCGAGTTGGCGATAGAGTGCAGCCGCAACGCCCGCAACCATCAGACAGCTCAGCCACTCGTGCTCCGGCTCGATGGAGAGCTACCCTATGATCTTTTCAATACATGCGACTCATACCGTGCCATCAGACGGAAATGACACCCCGGAACCATCTTTCGACAGCTCCGGGCGCCATTCACCAGGTTACGGGCAGTTTACACGCCGTTTACCGGCAAGATTCCGGATATGCCTCAGTCCGCATCGGGATCGAAATCGAAGAACGGCTCTTTCGATACCAGACGGAACTCCTGGATATGCGGAAGAGCATTCTTTGTCGTGCGAAGCATAAGCGTGTTTTTGCCAGGACGAACGATAACATCCCCGATCGTTTCAACTCGCTGCCGGTCTTTCCACCAGCTTCCGGTAACGGTTGCCATAACTTTGGAAAACGTCTGCGGCTTTTCATCTTCGGGGTTGATAACGATATCGACGGGACGACTGTCCATGGCAGTGTAAACTCCTTCCAGCATTAACGTTGTCGGTTTTTTCCCTGTAAAGGTAAACTCATAGGGGACTGTAACGCTGTTCCCGCAGGCGCCCGTATCGATAATGGTTGTCGGAAAGAAAGGACTCGAACCTTTACGAACGCTGTTCCCGCAGGCGCCCGAATCGATAACGCCAAGACCGTAATTATTCTTGCCGAGAGGCGTCGTGCCAATGAACGATGTCGCCGGAATATCGATCACTTCCGCAACCAGCCTGAACTCTTTCATGTGCGGAGACCCGGGGCCCGGCCTGCTTATCTTCAGGGTGTTCATGCCGGGCAGAAGAGTCACCGTTCCGATCCGCGCTGTACGCAGGCCGCTGGTATCCCAGGCGCCAGTGGCATATTCCAGAGCTGCGCCATTGACAATCGCTCCGTTGAACTCGACCTTTACAGGCCGACTTTCGTTCGCTGAGGCAAACAGCGCTTCGAGACGTCGCCGTACCGGTTTTGATCCGGTGTACTGACACTGGTAGGTCAACACCCACTCTCCGGGAACAGCGGCATTGACGATTCCGGTGCCATACTTGCCGATATCATAGGTTCCCTTTCCCTCGCTCGGGATAAACGATTCTGCAGGAATCCGCACAATCCCTCCACCTACCGGAGAGAGTACCGCCTGAATATCCTTGATTTTCATGCCCTTGGCGCCGCAGATCTTCGTCCCGCTTACCCATTCGGTAAAGGTGTCGTCGGCTCGCATGGCGCGATAGCGCAGTTCATACCGTCTTGCAAGTCCTCCGGTCAGTTCGACAAGAAAGTCCTGAAGGGGCGATGCGCCGTTGCTCTCCGTACCGCAGAGCTTCCCCTCGTCAACCCAGTCATAGAAACTTCCGTCCTCCGACGTCGCATAGTATCGCATCGAGAGTCCGGGCACCTTTTGTCCGAAATGGATTTTGAAACCGGTTATGGCTACTCCGTCGGAAGATTTCATCGTCTCCACCTTCGTTTTCGGCAACACGATGGGTCCTTCATCGCCACCCATCGGACGTTCCCAGTACATCAGAACAAGCTCCCGCAATTCGGGGCTCAGAAGCTCATAGGTATAACGAATCTTGTCGTACCGGATCACCTCCCACATGGCGGGGGACTTGATGGTATCCTTCCATTTTTCAGGTTCGTTGGCAAGCGTCACGTCTCCGCCTATAGCCTGAAATGCGATCTTTTCATTCATGCTCTGGCTGCTCTCCTGCTTTTCCGACGATGATCCTAATGAAACGCTCCCCGATCCGCCGAAGGCGCCGTATGCTCCGGCAATTGCCGCCGAAGTCTTACTTTTGAGCGCCTCGATTCTGGAGTTCTCCATTTCTTCCTTGACATGCACAAAAAAGAGACGGCCTCCGAGCGTAATCTGCCTGCCGATAATCTGCCCGTATTTCTGAAAAACCTTTGCAAGCGCATCCTTGGGGTTGGGGTCGGCCAGCGCGTTTTCGACTGCAGCGACGAATCGCGGCGACACGACGGTGCACTCGTCGAGATCCACCCTGACCCTGTCCAGATCGTACATACCGACGATATAGAGCGTGCTTACCTTGCTTGACTGCGCGTTCCTGTAGCTCTTTTCGTGCGAAACCGAAGCGCTCACCCAGGGGGTTGAAACACTCGCCGTCACGGAGGTAAAGCCTGCCGAAACCATGGTGGCCGATTTGGAGGTATAGGTGATTTCGGTATTGATTTTCGCAGAAAGATGCTCGCAGTTGAAGAACTCTCTCGATGCAGGAACCTTCCACCAGAGAGCGGGAGCGAAGCACTCCTGAGGCGTGCTCGATTCTCCTTCAAAAAAGTTTTCGAGATCGAGCCCCATGAGCATGTCGCTGTTTATCACCAGCGCAAGCCAATCTTCATCGGTCATGGAAGCGGGGGATACGACATCACCCCGTTTATCGGAGCCGGGCGCAAATCCCAGATCGGGAAGTTTGATGGAAATGCCGTCCATCCCTTTCAGGACAGGAGCGGAAAGATCCATCTCCATTCCGGGCTTAAGCGCCGGCGCAGGAAGGGGCTGTGGCTGGCGGAGTTCCTGTGTACGGATTCGAACCAGGCGATCGACGACTCCGGGTTTTTCGCCCTGCAGCACGGTTCTGATGATGTCGGGAAGGAGGTCCGACAAATCGTCATACCCTGCATCCTGAAACCGCTGGATATAGCCTGCGGCCTGATTTTTGCTCAGCCAGGCGCCTGCCGTCGTTTGTGACGCGGCAGCAGCAGGAGCGGTTCCTGTCCCTGATGCCGGTGTACCTGAACTCGGGGTTCCCGTTGCCGGAGCCCCTGTCGCCGGCGATCCCGATGCCGGTTTTCCGGTTTTTGACGATCCTGTGGAAGGTGCCGCCGACGTACCGGAAGATCCTTTTGCAGGTTTTACGGTTGCCGACGATCCTGAAGATGCTGCCGCATCCTTGACTGCTGAGGCTGAAGTTCCTTCGGTGTTTTTGGGCATATGGTATAATGTTTTATTATATGGATATACTCTGCCTGAAAGAAGATATTGCCGCGCGCCGTGCGTACCGGTACCGAAGGCATGACTGCTGGATTGGTAATAATTGTGAACTCATGTACGATCGAAGAGATCCTGATTCATCCTGATTGGGGGAAAGGCATGCAGCTGTCATGTTCGGGAATTGGGAGGGGGTTGAAAGGCAGATTCATGCAACCTGCAATTTTCTTGTAATTTACCGTTTTAAAACAAATAATGAATATGTATTACCGCCTGGCGAATAAAAAAAGCAAGTATATTTCATATGTGAGAAAAGAACGATAGCGATGTCATATCCGGGCATCCTCCGTGCAGACCCAACAAGCCGGGACCCAAATGCAATCCGCAACGGTTTACAAAAGAACGCTCCGAGCCCTTTCCGTCATCCCGATCCTGCTCGTTTTCGCGGGATGCTGCGGGAGCAGACCGATTATTGCGGATCCTGCGTCCCCGCTATCGCCCAATATTGCAGACAGCCTGAAACCGGAGACTGTCATCATCATAGAGCCTGACGGGCCAAGGCGCCCCTCAACGCCTGCGCGCATTCCCGATCATCAGCCACGGAAACCGGCCATGCGCGTCCCGAATCTTGTCGGGCTTACCCTTGATTCAGCAAAAACCCTGCTTCGTCAGAAAAAACTGATTACAGGGAAGATCGACGTCATGCGGCATTCGGGCAAACCGGGCTTAATCCTTGCCCAGAACCCGCCGTACGGGCAGCAGCTCCCGATACGCGAAGGTTCTGCCGTCGATCTGACCGTGTCGGTTCCGGTTATTGCCGATATACCCGATGTAACCGGGAAATCACTCCATGAGGCCCGGTCGGCCATAGAGAACGCAGGATTCGTCGTCGGCACGGTTCGTCCGGACTCCCTCGGAGCAGAAGCGACGGTCGCCGGCCAGAGCCCGACGCCGGGCAAAAGAATGGAAAAGGGAACGGCAATCGACCTGAGGCTTAAACCGGCAGATGCATCTCTTCCTCCTGTTAACCCGGAACTGCTGACGATCGGCCTGCTCGCGGCAGGAGGCGGCGCGCTGCTGTGGAACAGGATGCGGAAACAGTCTTATCCGGGTAAAAAGCGCGAAGCTGCAACCGTGACGCCCCGCATGGATTACGGGAATCAGGAGTTCCGGGCGCCATCCGGATTGACGGGAAAACACGATGCCTCGATCGGTTTTCTGCACGATCCCGGAGTTCAGGATATCCGCTTCAGAAAACCGCCGACAATCACTTCAGACTGAACTCATATGGATACCGCAAGCTTCACGCTCAGGGATTTTTTCGGAAACGAAACGATAACCGATGCCGCTCTTGAAAATCTGCATGTCGAAAACAACCTCAGAGAGGTTGCAGACGACATGCATAAAGAGGTGCCTGAAGGGAAAGGACGTGCCTTGGTCAACGCAATTGCCCGGCATCTCGACGACCTGCTCGGCATCGAAGTTTCGGATATCCTGCTGCGCGCATGGAAAAAATATGAAAATCTCGGCAGGTACAACGATCCGCTCAGGTATCCTCCCGATCAGCTGTTTCTCGTGCCATTGACGGAACACACCATATCATCGAAGCACAAACCGGCGCTGGAAATCGCCGCAGGGAAACTGTTCAAAAAAACCATTCCCTTCGATATCGCTCTCGAACTGGAACTGACCGGATTCATGCTTGAAATTCAGGCCGGAAAAATCATAACGATCCTTACCGGAGAGTGCCGGGGAAAAGGAACCGTTTCCTGCATGGGCACATTGCTGCTCAACAGGGAATCGGAAGAGATCCGGCTGCCGGGCTCCATAGCCCTCGGCGACGGCATCCCGATCGTAACGGAACGGGGACAAAAAAGCCCCGCATAAAACGGGGCTATAAGCGATGATTGCGAGCAGTGCTCAGACGCCCTCCTCCTCACCGGCAGGTTCCAGTTCAGACGTTGCGAGGTGACCGATTTTGTTGTCGAGATTCAGGAACAGATAGAGAGGTTTTTCCTGGCGAAGAATATTCATCACATCGTTGAATCTGCTCAGCGGATAGTGAATCGACGGCTCCGGATAACCGGCATTGGGGGGTATAGCCGCCCCGTCCTTGAAGAAAACGATACGTCCCACATACTTTCCGGCTTTATAAACGTAAATGTGGGCCTCATAGGGATGACCGCTGTTATACCATATTTTGTAGCTGTCGAAATCAGTCTGAACAGTAGCCATACCATTCCTCCTTTCGAGTTATTGTTGTTTTGCCGTTATCGTCGTCAGAAACTGGAAGCCTTGAAACAAACGCGGTTTGAGCGGACTCATATGCGCTTGAAGAGAGCATCCCGCGCCGAGAACATGGGAGTCACCGCAGAAACGGATGAATTGCGGCGGTCATGACGCTGCCGAATATATGCTTCCGCTATAAGGATGCCGAATATTTTCACATTCGACAGGTCGGAAAAGGAAACAAGTGAATCCGGCGAACGGACATGATTGGATCGCTCACAACAATACCTTAGGAAACGACATGGGCGTTCATGCATCTCGGATTGCCGGTTTTTTCATCATATTTTGCCCTTAAAGAACGCGCGCTTTCAATCCGGTCATCCTCCAACGTGAATCCAGATCTGTTCTGGCTCCCTCAATGGAGGAACGCCCCGACCGTAAGCGGAAAAACGTGAAAAAACGATCCTCACCATGAATAGCCGCACATCGCCCCAGGAGGGATCCCGCCCTCAATTCCACGACCACTTTTCCGGAGTATCGACAAAATATGCCGCCTGCCGCCCTTCGTACCCGGAAACGCTCTTCAGGTGGCTGGCGGCCGTTGCGCCGGCACGACGCCACGCATGGGACTGCGCGACAGGCACCGGACAGGCGGCTCTTGGTCTTGCCCGGTATTTCGGGCGCGTCACGGCAACCGATGCCAGCCGGGAACAGATCGCCGCCGCCGCGCTGCATCCCCGTATCGAATACCGGATTGTAACGGCCGAAGCTTCGGAAATACAAACGGGGAGCGTCGATCTGGTTACGGTTGCGCAGGCACTGCACTGGCTCGATATCGGGCGCTTCTTCAGTGAAGCGGAAAGGGTGCTTGTGCCTGGCGGGGTGCTTGCCGTATGGACATACGGACCTGTTGCGGTGGAAGGGCCGGAAACCGGAGATATCGTAAGGGAGTTCTATCACGACGAGATGGGACCATACTGGCCTGAAGAACGGTCGATGGCGGACTCCGGTTATGCAGGCATTGAACTGCCGATGACCGAACTGAAAAGCCCGGCATTCGGCATGAGCGTTTCATGGACTAAGGAAGAACTGCTCGGCTACATACGAACCTGGTCCGCCGTCAGCCGGTTTATCGGCAAAAACGGTCGCGATCCCGTTGCCGGCCTGGAAAAAAGGCTCGTTCTGCACTGGAACGATGCCTCCAGGAGAACGGTTGCATGGCCGCTCACGCTCAAAGCCGGCCGGACAAGGCAATGAAAAACCGTCTTCGCTTTTCTGTTTAAAAACGTAGATTCCGCCCTCCGCATTGATAACAATTGTGATCGATGCGGAAGCAGTACACTACCAATCATTAACAGAAAGGAGCAACATTCCGATGAATGCAGTAAATCCGGAGGCGATCGGCGTATTCGGTCTTATGGTTACCGTTTGGGTATTCGGTCTCGAACAGCTGGGACTTGGTATCGACGAAAAAACCGACCACGAAAAGCTGGGAAAAAATCTAGCTAACGTCGCCCTCTGGTTCGGCGGTGTCGCGCAGATTTTCACCGCGCTCTCTCTCTACCTGTTCGATGTCGGCATGCCGCCCGAATCCCGGATCTATATCGGAACCATTTTTGCAACCTATGGCCTGTTCTGGGTTGTCGTAGCGATGCATTTCTACAATCCCGGCGATAAAAAGGTCTATGCGCACTTTTTTATCGGCATCTTTTTCATGACTGCGGTGTTCAGCTACAAGGCATTCCTTCTCGGCAAAATCTGGCCGTTAGGCATCGTGCTGGTGCTCATCAATGTGCTGACGTTTCTGCTGCCTTTTACCTGGTACAAGCCGAATGCAATCATCACGAAAATGTGCGGGGCGACCAATATTGCAATTGGGCTTTGTGCCCTGCCGCTCCTTTTCCATGCCATCGGACTCTGATCGGGACGATTTGGAGCGTTCCCTGGCGAAACCAATCGGCTTTTTGAGAAGTCGAAAAACCTCATAAAAAGACAAAAGCCGGGCATCGTCCCGGCTTTTGTGCAGTAAAGAAAAATCCGCTCACCTGAACACCAGTCCAAGTACCTCCATTGCTTCCCTGTCGTTCCGTTTTGCGATCTCGCGAACGGTCAGGGACGGATCGTCAACCTTGATGCCCTTTCCGGCAAGGGTGATGACGATTTCGTCGCTCTCTTTGCCGGCAAGTTCGGCGACCGTTTCAAGCCTTGCCGACTGGATGGCGCGCATCATCTTCGCCTTTGGATTGCCTCCCTCCCTGGATGCGGGCATGAACACCGCAAGCGCCGTGACAACGACGCCGACAGAGATGATGGATACCGCAGGTATTTTCGAAAAGTAGGAGACGAATACTTTCCAGTTGGCGATGGTGTGCAGCACGACGCCGGCCACCATCAGCCAGCTCAGCCATTCGTGTACCGGCTTGATATAGCCGCCTTCGATTTTGAAGAACATGAGAATGCCGGTAACGGCGAGAATAATGAAACTGCCTATGGCCAGCGGAGTGGCCCATGATCTCATTGGTGTGCTCATAATTGTCTGCCTGTCTTTTTTTGTGATGATTTATATCTGCTTCAAGGTGCAACCGTTTCCGCAGGAACACCCACTTTCGTCAATATGACGGCAAATAAACCGGAACCTTGTGCAGATTCCGGATATGTCCATATATAAAAGGAAAATAGTACTGTTATGAGCGCGAATCTCCGTCTGGCTACAGATACGGCCGGTCGTCGATTTTATGAAGAACTCCGTTATGGCGGGCCCTTTTTTTCCAGTCCATGGAACCGACAAGCCGGTATATCCAGGCAGGTACGAATGGCCTGGCCAGCTGACGACGGGCATCTTCTGGTACCGGATTACCGGCAGCAAGGGATAGCGCGACACGGTCAAAGGCTTTCTTGTAGGGAATCACCGGACCTCCGAGCTCCGCGAGAGGGCGGCCATGCGCAAGCCCTTCTCCTCCTCCAATGGTGATACTGCCCATCCACCGGAAACCGGATGCACCTGCAAAAGCAGAGCAAACGGCAAGTGCGGTTTCATTCTGGGATGATTCGATGAAGCCGCTGTTAGCAATGGCCACAAACCCCCCTCGCAACGCCTTCCCTTTGCGGCACTCATGAATTTTCTGCAGAACGGAGAGCAGTGGCGCCGGGATGGTGTCGATATAGAGAGGAAACGACAGGATGCAGAGGTCAGCATTATCGACGGCATCGAGCAACTGCCGGAGTTTTCCCGGGCCATGCAATGCCTTATAGATATGGATGGTTTCCGTCTCGATCCCCTGTGCTTCCAACCGGTCGAGCAGGTATCCTCCCAGCGATGCCGATGTGCTATGAGCCATGCGCGGGCTGCCGACAAGCAACAGGGCTTTACGAGGAGAAACCTCCATTGCGGAAGTTGCTGCGACATCGGGAAGTTTCTCCCCGGGAAGTGCCGCAGGCTTGTCGAGCCCATGAAGCAGACCTGTTACCTGCTCCCGCATGATGGCTGAAGCGGCAGAAGGCTCGATGATGCCCCAACTGCTTCTTTGTGCATAAAAATTTATCGAATTGCGCCAGGCAAGATGACGGAACAGAGCCTCCTCAACCTCGTTCCGGTGGTCGAGCCATCCTGTCACCAGCAGGTCGGGATAGTCCGCATAGCGATTTCGATGGTGGGTTTCGCCGTTAACCGTCTTGAAAAAGGGCGAAACGTTGGCAATAAAATGGTCGAGCATCCGCTTCAATTCCGGCGAATAACTCCCGAAGGTCACCGGAGTCAGCATGATCAGCAGATCGCTTCCGATGAACCGACGCGACAGCTCCCGGTTATCGTCGTCGATAACGCAGATCCCGGGGGTTTTCAGCCAGCACCCGAAACAACCGCTGCAGTTGCCAATGGTTTTCTTCCGCAAAACGACATGTTCGGTTTCATATCCTTTTACCGCAAGAAGTTCAGCAAGAACTCCGGCAACTCTTTCACCCGTGGAATCGCCTTCGGGCGAACCGTCGAAAATCAGCGCTTTCATGCAGCCCTCCTTTCCATGACCCATGCAATTACGGCTCCTTCGGCAACCGCTATGAGTGCCCAGAACGACAGTTCGAGCGCGATGAGCTGCAGCGGTTCGCCAAACTGATTGAAGGGCGTAAAAAACTCCCAGAAGAGGTAGGTCATGAAGAAAATCAGGCCGGACATCCTCATCGCCCTCGGCATGAAGCCCGCCGGCCAGGCGCCTGCGACAGAGCGGTAAATGAACGCATGGCCGATGCCAAAAAGCATGAGCCCCAGAATGATGGGAAGCGGAGTGTTCACGACAAGCGGCAGAGGCTCGATTTTCGTCCAGACTGCGATAAGCTTTTCGCTTTGCATGGACGAGGTCAGCAAAATCCCCTTGCCGTCCCAGCCGAAGCCGAGAGTGCGGAAGGTCAGCAGCATGGAGATATTCATGGCCATGCCTCCCGCCAGACCTGCAATGATGGTTTTTTTCATGATTGTCTCCGTTTAATGGTTTCGGAAAAATCCCGTTGCATCCGGTACGGCCACCGGCGGGCGAATGAACTGACGGCAGATGGAATCGAGTTCAAAACGATAAAGCGCCTCTCCGTCCTCGGCAAAAGGCGGAAGCTGTCCGGTTACCTCGAGCGATACGATCCCGTGTACCCGGCTCCAGATCAGCATGGCGACGGAGTAAACGGAGAGCATTCCGGGATCCGCAGAGCCCATAAGAGTGAATAACCTGTGGCCTGGTTCTGCGACAGGGGGCGGAATACCATGCGCATCGAGCCGGCCTCCCGCGTGCAGCTCCGCAATGACGCCGGTAAGGGCTCCGAGCGAACGCATCATGACCGGCAGAAGCTCCTGCATGGGAGGCACATAGCCGGGAACCGGACTGCCGAAAATAAGCAGGTACCGGTGCGGGTATTGCAAGGCCCATTGTCGGTAGGCAATGCCGGTAGCCCGAAGCCTCTCTACCTCCTGCCCCGGATCGGGAAAAGAGGCTTTCGCTTCATGCTGGCAGTCGCCGAACGATGCGTAGGCATCGATGATAAGCGCAGTCACCAGTGCGTCCCGGTCGGAAAAATAGTTGTAGATGGCCGGAGCGGTAATGCCCAGCTCTCTGGCGATTTTGCGGAGCGAAAGCGAAGAGGCGCCTGATTCGGTTATCTGTCGCCAGGCGAAGTCCTTGATGGACTCGCCGAGATTTGGCATCTGCAATGCCTTTAGCGGTCTTGCCATAATTATCAATTAATATTTACAGTGTAAATATACTATGTAAATATAAAAATCAAAAACAAAAAGTCCCTTCTGCGGACAAGGCGGACTCGCCGGAGAGGAGTTGTGTGGCATTACCGGTTTTTTCATCGTATCTTCATGGAAATGAATGGCATACCGGAACCCGTCAAACACCGCGCATCGATGAATCCTCGGCAAAATTCTTCCAGACGTCGTCCGGGCGTCAAGCTGTTCTGGCGGAAGTGGATGGTTGTCGTAACCTGGGGCATCATCGCTGCGGGAGTCTCCATGGCCGTGCTGCCGGAGACAATGAACCGGTTTTTCAGCCTCCTCTTCTTTTTTATCCCGGACCACTATATATCGTTCGGAGAACCGGCTTCGGGCTACATAACCTTTGCGCACGGCATGCTGGGGTCGGCAACGGCAGGGTGGGGCATTGCGATGCTCGGGGTGCTGTACGGTTCGTTCAGGGAGGGCAGCAGGAAGGCATGGCAGGCAATCGCTTACTCCGTCGCCGTATGGTTCACGCTCAACACCGCCGTATCGTTCGTTTACGGTCTCTGGCAGAACGCTATCCTGAACCTTATCATTGCAGAACTCTACGTCATCCCGCTTTTCGCAACGTTCCGGCAGTTTTTCGGAAAATCGGAAGCTTCGGCGACTCAATCCCGAAAAAAATCCCAGTAAGCTTTCGATGGCGGCTGATAGAGTTTACGACGGCCCGCAGGAAGACCTTTTCCGAGCAGTTGGGCAATGTCCTCGATAAGCCCTTTTTCTTCGGCGAAATAGCCGTGCCCGAGAAATCCGTTGTCAACTTTCGACGCATCGATGGTTTCAAGCCCATCCATGACGAAAGGCTCTCCTCCGGAGATACCGACTCTTTTCGCTTTGTGGAGTATGCCCGAGAGCAGGAGCGCCCGGTCTTTCTTTGATGCGTAGGAGGTATAGAGCTCTGCCTTGTTCCTGATTTTCGGAAAAAGTTCGCGAAAGGTTTCGACATAGACGTCGGCAGCGGCGAAAACGACCTGTGATATCCTGCCGTTTGGCCAGGAGTTGCCCGACAGTCCATAGAGCATTACCCGGTTGCCCATGCTGTGCGCAAGTAGATGCACTTTATCCCAGGGGCCGTCTTCAAGCATTCCGAGAAATCCGGAGAACCTGCCGTTAGAAAGGAATGCGCGCTCCTCATCCGCGCAGTAACCGGCAAGCGAACCGAGGGATGGCCAGCTGAACAGTACGACCCGGCCCTGAAACTGCAGATCGAAGGCGAACTGTGCGGCCTGACGGGCCGCATCTTCGAAGGTGACGTTGTAACCATGCAGAAAAACAAGCAGATCGCGGCTCTCCGCGGCGCCTTCGACAAGCCTCGTCGTAAAGAGATCCTCAGCAAGTTTTTCAACGCTTCCGAGCACCACGTATCTTCTTGAGTCGTCCTTGTCGCGCAGCAGGTGCCACCACCGCTTCCCTTCGAGCGCACCTGCCCTGTGAACGCCGACAGGAATGGTTACATGCGCCACTCCGCAGGTATAGCCATCGGAATCATGCTCGCCGGTGAATAGCAGGTCGGGGCCGGCGGAGACCTTGCGGTTGGTGGCAAAAAACACCTCGACCTGGCAAGGCTCCACGTCCGCCGAAACCGCATTGCCAAGCGCACGACCGGCTAACCGGGATGCGCCGAAGAGCAGTCTTTTTTCATCTTCGCTCACGAGTTCTCCGGCATATCCCCCCCGGGTTTTCGCGACCGTACCGGTATCGAGCCGGGCGCGAGCGATAAGACCCCGTACGTAATCGTAGGCCGGGGTATCTTCGACAAGATCGAAAAGATCGTCGAGCATCAGGTCGAGATCGTCAGGCGATTCTGCCGATGAAAGCTTTACGGCAAGCGCGGCGAGAGCTTCGTCGCGCAGAGCGTCGTGCGCACCCATCCTGACAAGCACGCCGTCCCAGTTACTGAGCAGCGCATCGAGCAGGGCAAGTTGCTGAACAAGTTCCGTCATGGGTTCACTCCTTTCCTGATATGGTGAATGCCGCCCAGTAGTAGGGCGATGCGAACGGCTTTAACTCCGGATCGAACTTCCTCAGGGCTGTACGGATACGTCCGGCCAGGGGCCCTGCAGGCGGCGGAGCGTTTTTCATCTCCCGCATGAGGTCCATCAGCTCGCGGGCTGTAACCTTGCGCACCCAGTTCTGCGCCTCCCGAAGCGCTCGGGCCGGAGTGTGGTTATTGGCGAGCTCACGGTAAAAACGGCCTGTTACAAGTGCCGTAGCGGCGTCGTCCACTGGCCAGAGCGTCGCAAGTACCGTTCGCATACCGGAATGAAGAAATGCTGCCGGAAATCCGAGGAATTCGTCGGGAGTGGAACTGATGCGCGACATGGCCGTTTCGCAGGCAGACAGCACAACAAGAGACGGAGCTTTCTGTGCGAGCGCAGGCATGAGCCGCTCAAGCGGAAGAGGCTCGCCGCCGGCAAGCAGCAGGGCAGAGCGAAGTGGCCTGTTAAGATCGAATACCGCATGCGTCGAAAAATGAACGATGTCCGCACTCCCGATGGCATCGAGCACCGCATCAGGAGTCGCATCGCTTCCGTGCAGAAGCTTCAGCTCACTTCCGGAATGAAATTGCCTGACCCACTCGCATTCAAGTTCGCTGAATTCGAGGTCTCCACAGGGATTCGCCACAAGCAGAAGCGAACCCGGGATGCCACCGGCACCTGACTCTGCGGGAAGCAGCGCCTGGAAATCGGGGGCATAGCGCACGGTGTACCTCTCGATCAACCAGCGCTTCGAGCAGTCCGAATCTTGTCGCCATGCAGCATGTACGGGAAACACCCCGCTTCCTCCCTGAGGAAACCAGACAAGCTCGGCATCGTCGGCAATACCCATAACCTGCAGGAGATCGAGTATCGGCTCCCAGAGTTCCCGGTAAAGCGTTTCGCCTGTCGCTTCGATCATTCTGCGCCACTCTTCATGTTCGGAATTTCTCATGTGATAAGCCCGAAGCCACCCGCCGGGCGCTGCGACGTCGAGACCGCCGCGCTGAAGCTCCATGAGCCGGTCCTTTCCGAAAGAGGGCAGCCAGACCGTCTCGATCCGTTCTGCGGTCGCAACGATAACCGCGCCCTCGCGGCACGAGAAATTGGCCACAAGCAGCGCGCCGCCTCGCGGAACGATAGATCGAATCGCGGCAATGGAGAGGTGTTCGCCTGCTGTCCGCCAGAACCGGCTTTTACCCTTTTCAAGCTCGATAAGAGCATTCTCTTTGTCCCCGAGTTTGAGGAGGCTCCATGAAAGCAAAGCGGAGGTATCCCGAAACTCCCATATCCGCTGCATACGCCCCTCTCGGCTTTCTGCGAAAACAAGCGCGGATTCTGCGGCATCGAGCGCCTGCCTGAAGTAACCCGCGGCACGTTCGCAGCGACCTGCCGCAAGCATTCCCTCACCGGCAACCTGCAGGATGGACCGGCGACCGGAGATATGCTCGGCTCCCGGAATCAATGCAAGCGCAGCTTCGGCGTGTGCCAAAAGCCGCTCCTCATCGCCAGGTTCACCGTTCTGGATAAGCTTGAGCAATGCATTGGCCCGGAAAGACTCCACGCTGGCCATGAGCGCCGGCGATCGCACTGGATCAATCAGGGTTGCAGACTCGTCGCAGCAGGAAAGACACTGCCGTACGCGCTCTGCGTCAAAGAACCTGCCCGGAGCCATAAGCACTTTGGCAAGGTTGAGCAGGACTTCCGCCCTGACGGTTCCGGAAACATCTCCAACAGTCGCATCGAGCGCAAGACGGGCATAACGTTCCGCCTGTTCCTGATTTTCGCGGTCGTCAATGCCGCCCCGAAAAAGATAGCATTCGGAAATGCCGATGCAGGTATCGATCCAGGTATCGCCGTCAGTTCCCTCAAGCATGCCGTATGATTCGAGATGAAGTCGGAGACGCTCTTCAAGGACAGACCCGAAGTCGCCATCAGGCTCTTCGCCGATGGCGATTGCCAGTTCGTTGTTCGCGGAGGCCCAGCTGAGGGGCTCTTCGTCGCGGTTGATCAGCAGAAGGGCCTGCCGGAGGTGATGAACCCGTTTCCGCCAGTTTTCGTGGGGATCGCCGGCAGAGCGAAACCGGTAGAGCACGGCAAGCAGTGATGAGAGGAACGGCTGGGCTTCGACTGCCGATTCAAGATGCATGACGGCTTCGTCGAGTTCTTCAGGCCCGAAGGGTTCAAGGTTTACCATGAGCGAACCGATGCCGCTGTGACAGGCAACCCATGATTCGTAGTGTTTTACGGGGTCCCAGACCGTGAGCGCGTCACGATATGCTTCTATCGCCCGAACGGGATCTGCGATTTCGCTGTACTGAGCATACATACTCCTGAAAGCCGCCCATTTTTCAGGTTCGGCTTCCCTGTCGACAAACGAAACCGCTTCCTGAAGCAAAGCGGCAGCCTTGCCCGGATTTTGCGGCTTGTCGAGCGCATCGTACTCCCGCATAAGAGAGTTGAATCGTTCCCGGTATTGTTCGGTTACAGGCATATCTGTTCCCTGATTCGGCTTAAGGGAAGTACTGCAATCCTGTAATGGTAAAGTACGGATAAATCCGCATGTCGGCAAGAAAGGATATCCGCTTACAGCGAGAGCCGCTTCTCCTGTTGCGGCTTTAAAAAAAACGGCGTATCGTTTCTTTCGGCGTTCGACCTCCGCGCTCTTGCGCAACGGCGGTATAACAACCAGTTGGCCGCTGACCGATAACAGATGAAAACCTCCATTCAGTATGACCCTTTGGAAAATGACAGAAAACGACCATCGTCCGCCATACGACGACAACATCATTGCCGACACCCTCCAGCGGGTTTTCGGATTCCGTGGGTTTCGCCCGAATCAGGAGGGCATTGTACGGGCAATTCTGAATAAGCGGGATGTCTTTGCCGTTATGCCCACAGGAGGCGGTAAATCGCTCTGCTATCAGCTGCCCGCAGTGCTGCTTCCCGGAACCTGCATGGTGATCAGCCCGCTTATCGCGCTCATGAAAGATCAGGTTGACGGAGCGAGGGCCAACGGCATTCGCGCGGCGCATCTCAACAGCTCCCTCTGCCCGGAAGAACGGACTGCCGTCATGCGCGAACTGCTCTCGAACTCGCTCGACCTTATCTATGTGGCTCCCGAGCGCTTTACGCTCGAACAGTTCCAGGAGATGCTCGGAAGGGTGAACATCAGCATGGCCGTGATCGATGAAGCTCACTGTATCTCGGAGTGGGGACACGATTTCAGGCCGGACTATCTCTCTCTTTCCGCTCTGGTTACCCTCTTTCCCGATCTGCCCGTCGCCGCGTTTACGGCCACAGCCACGCACCTGGTGCAGCAGGATATTCTCGATAAACTCGCACTGCGCGATCCGCTTGTCGTAAGGGCCTCCTTTGACCGCAGCAATCTTTTCTACGACATCCGCTTCAAGGAAAATGCCGGGGAACAGATTGCGACGATTGTGAGAAGCAATCAGGGAAAAGCCGGAATCATCTACCGCACCAGCCGCAAAAACGTCAACGACACGACGGCCATGCTGAAAACTAAAGGATTCCGGGCACTCCCCTACCACGCCGGATTGGGAGACGAGGAACGAAAGCGCAATCAGGAAGCCTTCATCCGCGATGAAGCGGATGTTATTGTGGCTACTATCGCATTCGGTATGGGGATAGACAAATCGAACATCCGCTTCGTCATCCATGCCGACCTGCCGAAAAGCATTGAAAATTACTACCAGGAAACCGGCAGGGCCGGACGCGACGGCGAAGCTGCGCAATGCACGTTGCTGTTCTCGCAGGGCGACATACCCAAAGTGCGCTTCTACATCGACACGATAACCGATGAAGCCGAAAGGGCCCGGGCTCTCGGCGCATTTTCAAAAGTTATCGCATTCGCTTCCACATCGGTCTGCAGGCGGAAAACCCTGCTCGACTATTTCGGAGAAACCTACCCTCACGATAATTGCAAATCCTGCGACATCTGCCTCGGCACACGAGAGGTCATTGACGCCACCACTGAGTCGCAGATGCTGCTTTCGGCAATCGCCCGGACTGAAGAACGATTCGGAGCTACGCATATTGTGGATATCGTGACCGGAAGCCGGAACCAGAAAATCAGGGACTTCGGTCATGACCGGCTTAAAACTTACGGAGTGGGAAAAGGACGCGAAAAAAAATTCTGGAGGCAGCTGATCGATGAGCTTCTTGCCCGGAAAGTGATCGCGAAATCCGAAGGCCTCTACCCGATGCTGTATCTTCTGCCAAAAGCGGTTCAGGTTCTGAGAAACGAAGAAAAAGTCGAAATCGTCAGAGTAAGGGAAAAAAACACGACCGGAAATGTAAAGAATCTGGCGGAAGGGAGTTACGATCACGAACTGTTCGATCTGCTCAGGTCTCTCAGAAAACAGATTGCCGACGAACTGGGGATTCCTCCCTATGTAGTCTTCTCCGACCGCTCGCTGCGAGATATGGCCTCCATTCTGCCGCAGAACGACGTGGCCATGCTTACGATTTCGGGAGTCGGGGAGGTCAAGCTTCAGCGCTATGGACAACAGTTTCTCTCGCTCATAAAAAAATACAGCAAAGAGCATCCTGAAGAAGCTTCGCAATTGCCGGTAACACCTCGATGACCCAACGTCGACAGGATACCGGGGAGGCGTCAGGATTCAAGGATTATCCGACCGCCCCTATCCTCCGCGCAGAACCATTTATCAAAATCGGGGCTCTGCGAACGTTGCGTTTCCGCTGCTGTGCGCGGACACGATTCCGAACCGGGGGCAACGCATTCCTTTAAGCACTCCTGCACCGAATCGTCCTGCTCTTTACCGGCATTTCGGGGCTTTGTTCGGGAATGATCGATCCGACACTTCACAAACAAGGCGGAACGGCTTTCAGGTGCCATGATCAACCTCCTTCCTGTTGCCGGAAAATCCGGCTCCTGTAATCTCAATCCGGCTCATGACGCTTGTACCTTTTTTAGGGAAACTTCACATGATCTTTTCAGCATGTACATCGGCTTACCTGATGTAACAAAAAGAGTGGTCTGAAACCGCATCTTTCAGGGCAGAGGTGTCGCGGAAATTTTCCGAAGCAGAGGAATCCGGAAATAACCCCCAAGCCAACCTTATTATATAACCATATAACTGAATAACCAAATTATATTATACAAGAGCCCTTACGCCCATCGCCTTTGCAGATAAAAAAACATGAAATCCTGCTGATGGCCAGATGGCGTATCATGCATGGAAAACATGCTGGAGATCACCCTGAAACGGGGAGCGAACAGTTCGGAGATCATCGGCTCATCATAGCGCATGACATCGAGATTGCTGCATGTATCCGGTCCGCTGAACGCAAAAGTGCCGAGCACCACATGGCCGTTATCATCGAGGCAGGCATCGAGCGATTCAAGGTATTTTCTGCGGTCATCCGGGTCGATCATGAAATGAAACGCCGCGCGGTCGTGCCACAGCATGAATTTTTTCCCGGAACGGAAACTCCTGACATCGCCAATGCTCCAGCGGATTTTTTCCGCCATCGGTCCGAGACGACTTCTTGAGCGATCGATTGCTGCCGGAGAACAATCGAGTACGGTAATATCCTCATAGCCGCGACGCAGGAGGGTTTCGGCAAGCAGCGAGGTGCCGCCTCCGACATCGATAACGGGACTGCCGGCGCTGATGGCGGAAGCCTCGATAAATTCAAGCGATTCGCGTGGACACTGCTGATGCCAGCTCAGTCGTTCATGTTCTACGGATTTATAGATTGCATCCCAATGGCTGCGGGAATCTCTTTCCTTGCCGGAAGGGTTCTCCATCAGCGCTCTCCCGAAGAAAGGTCGTCAGATTTTCCGGAGATCATGCATTCCTGAGGATTCCGGCGAATGAAGCAGAAGAGAGAATCGCCGGAATCCCTCCCTGGATGGGCACCGCCCTCGCATACCCGATTCGACTCGATACTCCATCGCTCCACTGCCTGTTTTTCAACGTCGGACAGTATGGTGGTTCTCTCCATATACTTCTTTGATTTAACGTTACCTGCCGGAACCGAAAGCGTCCGGCAGCGTTGCGGTTCGCTTTTCGTTCAGAGTCCGCAGAACGACCTGCCGATTTCGACCGTATCGGGAATCTGATCCTCGATCTCCTCTCTGGCGCCGATGATGTAGTCCCAAACCGGCCATCCGAGCCCCGTCCTCTTTGCATCGAGCATTCGCAGAATGTCCTCGGAGGTACGGTAAGGATCGGGATTCCAGTTCATGGCCGCCCCTGCCATAGAACGCATGCGACGGCTGACGTAATCGATGAAGCGGTCAGAGGCGAGCGTGTTGTCCTGTACGCAGGAGTATGTCTCGATGCCGTTCAGGACGAAGGCGTAACGGGCGCCCATGGTTTTTTCTGCAGCCGGATCGGCAGCCACCATGGCGAAGGGCATCGCGGGGTTCGCCTGTCCTGCCGCATTTGCCGTATAGGCCATGATCTGACTCGCCCTGGTACTGTCGGTGCAGGCTCCGACGTGCAGCACCGGAGGGATGTTCATGGCTTCTGCAACCTCCCGAAGACCTGCGCCGCACAGCACCGATGCTTCCGGGTGCGCTAACCCGGCAAAGAGCAGGCCCATGCCGGAGCATCCGTGAGCCGTTATCAGCACATCGTTTTTAATCAGTTGTTTGGCTATGATGACCTGGTTGCGTTCAAATACCGCGCCGCGGACGTTCCCGCAGGAACCAAAGTTAACTATGCCCCGGATCTTACCTTCCCGCAACAGACGGGAGAGCCCGTTGATCTTCTTGTCAGGCATGGAGCCGTCGAACAGACGCGAAACCTCCTCGACGCTGAAGCCGAGTTCGACCTTCGCCCTGATATCGGGGACATGCATTCTGCTGCTGTCGCGGTTCCGGTAATTGTCGATGGCGATATCGAGAATCTGTTCGGCAAGCTCATAGATTTTATCGAGGTTTTTCAGGTAGTAGTCGAGTTCCAGCACGATGGCCCCCTCTTTCCTGCCGGAAGGGGAGGTGGTGATCACCTTGGTATGGAACCGGCTCGCGACATGCATCATCCCCGGCAGCACATCCTGCTGGTCGACGACGATAGCCTCGAACGCTCCGGTCGCCACGGCCATTTCGGCCGATGAAGCCATGGCAACAAGAGGAATGCCCAGATCCCTCTCTATAAATTCCCCTCCGGTACAGCACATGCCGTAGAGTTTGATATCCTCGGCTCCGGCGGCTTTCACCTTTTGCATGATTTTCGGCGTGCCGACGATATCGCAGATGGCGAAGGCCACCATGGGCGCATGACCGTTGATGCCGATATTGATGCAGCCGTCTTTTCGTATGCTTCCGAGGTTCACGTTGAGCTTCGAGCGCCGCGGCAATCCGTACACGATATCGGTAGCAAGGGAGGTGGAAACGACGGTTGTCATCGCATAGGCCACGACCGCACGCATGAAGGCCTGCATGTGGCTCTCGAAATCGGAGTCGGTACCGTGACTGGTCAGGTTGTTGACCTCGAAACACTCGTGGTAGGGACTGATGGGAATGACGCCGAGCTTCTCCCAGAGCGATGAACGTTCCTTCTGGGCGAGGGAAAATATAGTCTCGTGCCGCTTCGGAAGCGACCGCTGGAGGTCGTCGATGAACCGGTCGGCAATCTCCAGGCAGACCTGCTCCACACTCTTGCCTTCGATGTCGAAGCCGAGCGTCTTAGCCACAGCCCAAGCCTTCTCGGGGCAGCGGATCGGTATCGGCGCCGTCCCTTCCGCAGCAGCTTTCAGGGCGATAAAGACCTCCCGGGCATGAGCGCCATGTGCCGCCATACCGGAGGCAAGACGGCGAAGCGCATTGCCGGCAACGATAAGATCGACATCCTTGCCGCAGACCGAAAGGGGAGCTTTTTCCGTCACCCGACAGGGCCCGTAGGAACAGAATGCGCAGCAGGCGCCGGTCAGGCCGTAACCGCACTGCGGATGCTGTTGCAGAAAGCGGTCGAAGGTATTGCTGATCCCTTCCTTTTCCATATGACTGACCATCTCCGCGACAGCCTTGTTTGCGGTATGCTTTACCACCTCTTCCTTGCTGTAGTTGAGCCGGTGGACAAGCTTGATACGCTCTTTCATCGACATCCCCGGCTGGTAGGGCGGAGCATTGCGCGAACCTGTCAGTTCGTCTTCGTAACGGTATTTTTTCTCTTCGGTCATGATCCTTCGCTGTTTAATGGTTCAATGAGTACGGAGCTCCTTGCCCCTGAACGGCTCAGGGCTTCGCAAGTTCCCGGATATAGAGAACAAGCTGACGGATCTGTTCATCGGTAAGACTGTTGCTCCACGCCGGCATATACCGGGCGCTGGCCCTCGATGTATCGGCAATGCCTCCTGAAATAATTTCGTAAAGCTCCTTGTCGCTCATTGCCTGCACGGCATCACTGCCGAGAGGTCGGATTGCGATGCCGAGTTTTCTCGATATTTCGCCGTCGCCCTCTCCATCGCGGCCATGACACATGATGCAGGACATTCCGTAGATGTCGTCGGCGGTATTGCCGGATTTTTTTTCCAGTTCGACCGGCCGTCCTTCGTTGAGTACCCGTACATAGGCAACAAGATCCATGATCTGCTGTCGGGTCAGCTGCATTCCGAAAGGACGCATGTGTATCGATTTACCGTGGGCGATGCCGCCCTTGCTGATGAAGTCGTAAATTTCCCGGTCGGTTTTCTTCTCGAAATACCCCCTGTCGGTCAGGTCGGCCGGTCGCGCCGACAGGGACGCCGCGTAAGGGCCATCTCCTCTTCCGGTCTGACCGTGACAGATAAAACAGTACCCGAGATAAAGCCTGAGCCCGTCCAGAGGATGTTGAGCCGCCGCCGAAGCCGGCGGGTCAGTACTTTTTTCGGACAGGGACTGAAGCGGCTTTTTTCCGGAGCACCCGGAAAACGCAGCCGTCAGGATGAGTGAGGCCGATAGAAGGATGGCCGAAAAACGGCGATTGCTTTCAGTGTTTTTTACCATGGCTGATGGTGGATTTGTCCGTTAAAAAACCAGATCGAGTTCTTCATCTTTGAGCGATGAATAGAGCTGAATGATTTGATCCCGAATCGCTCCGAACTCCCGGTCGGTCCTGCAGACCAGTTCGTGTCGGGGACGGGGCAGGGTATTGGTGATAATCTGCTTTACCCTGCCGGGATTTATATCCATGACACAGAGCTTGTCCGACAGAAAAATGGCTTCGTCCACATCGTGGGTGACAAAAAAAATGGTTGTCCCGGTTTTTTCCCAGGCCTTGAGAATCTGAATCTGCATCTCCTCTTTGGTGAGCGCGTCGAGAGCCTCGAACGGCTCGTCCATCAGCAGAATTTTCGGGCGGTTAGCCAACGCTCTGGCAATGGCCGCGCGCTGACGCATACCCCCCGATATCTCATGTACCATTCTCGATTCCGAACCTTTCAGGCCGACAAGCTCAAGCTGTTCCTCCGCGATTTTCCGTCGTTCCCGTTTCGGAATACCTTTGAGTTCAAGGCCGATTTCCACATTTTCAACGACGCTCCTCCAGGGAAGAAGCGCATACTCCTGGAAAACCATCCCTTTGTGCGGCCCGGGACCGCGCTCTTCCCTGCCGTCGAGAATAACGCTGCCCGACGACTGTTCGAGCAGTCCGGCGACGATCTGCAGCGTAACCGACTTGCCGCAGCCGGTCGGACCGAGGATACAGACGAACTCCCCTGCATTGATGCTGAGGTTTACCTTTTCAAGCACCGGAAAGGCGGCTCCGTCCTTCATGAAGGTTTTCGAAACGTCCCTGAGCTCAAGCAGCGGTCTTTCAGGCGGAGCACTTCCGTTTATTGTTGTATTCATAGTGGTAAGGGTGTTAGCTGATTGCGCAGGTTCTCAGCCCGGCGTCCTTTTTTATGATGTTCATGACCATTTCGCGGAACGCGATGAACCGGTGATGAAAATCAGGATCACGGGCGGCACTGCCGAGACGGGGCCGGGGGAGATCGTTCCGCAGAATCGCCGCTATCGATCCGTCCCGGTTGAGTACGACGATCCGGTCGGCAAGCTTTACCGCCTCGTCAAGATCGGAGGTAACAAAAACAACCGTATTTTTTTCGGTTTCCCATATGCGGGTTATCTCCTGGTGCATGATCATTTTGGTTTTCGAGTCCAAAGCGTTGAACGCCCCGTCCATAAGCAGAATAACCGGCTTTATGGCAAGAATCATGGCAAGCGATGCCCTTCGCTTCATGCCCCCGGACAGTTCTCCGGGATGTTTTTTAACCGCGTAACCGAGACCGACCATCTCAAGGTATCGCATCGCTTCGGCATGCCGCTCGCTCTGGCTCATCTCGCTCTTCCTGAACTCGAAACCAAGCTCGACGTTCCTGAGTACGCTCCTCCAGGGAAGCAGCGCATACTCCTGAAAGATCATGCCCCGGTCCGCGCCTGGACCAGTGACGGTCTCGCCGTTGAGCAGTATCGATCCCGCAGAAGGGAAATCAAGCCCGGCTATAAGATTAAGAAGGGTTGACTTTCCGCATCCGGTAGGACCCACGATAACGAGGAACTCGTTCTTCATGACGTCGAAGGAGCAATCTCGAAGCGCGCAGAACTCCCTGCCGTTTTTTTTGAAGGTTTTCGTCACCTGCCTGACGCTGATGAGTACTGAACTTTCTGTATTCATAGTGGTTTCCCGACAGGTTAGTTCTTCCATGAAAATTTATTGATGAGCCATCTGTTAACAGAATCGAGCAGATAGCCGATCATGCCGATAGCCATAATGGTTGCCATGAGCTGATCGTAACGGAAGCGGTCGCGGGTGTCGAGGATGAAATACCCCAGGCCGTCGGGCACGCCGAGCATTTCAGCAGGCACGAGAATAATCCAGCTTACCCCTACGGCAAGCCGCAACCCGGTCAGCATGTCGGGAACCGCAGCGGGAATGATGATCTTGCGGAGAATGCCAATATCCATAGCCCCCATGGTTTTGGCCATATTCACCCAGAGCGGGCTGACCCTGCCGGCTCCGTGTGAGGTATTGAGAATAAGCGGCCAGATGGCTACCAGCCAGAGCAGAAAAACAACGGAAACATCGCCGACGCCGAAAATGATTATAGCTATCGGCATCCACGCAAGGGGAGAGATCATGCGCATGAACTGAAAAGCCACATAGGTCAGCTGCTCGACTCTCTTGAAATAGCCGACCAGCACCCCGATCGGAAGAGCGACAACGACGGCAAGGGAAAGACCCAGCAGCACCCGACGAAGACTCGGCAGCGCGTGATGAATCAGTTCGCCGTTTTTTACCATTTCGACGAGAGCAAGAATTGCCGCAAGCGGCGAAAACGCCTCGCTGAAATCAGCGCCGAACAACTTGAGCGCACTGGCGATCTGCCAGACGATCATGAAAAGGATAACGCCAAGCACATAAAAACTTCTGTCGGCAATAAGGGCGATGAGCCCGGAACTGTTTGTTTGACGGGTGTCGTTTGGTTTTGCCATAGCATCATAAAAAATGGTTTTCGGGAAATTGCCGGGAAAACTCAAGAATAGTCCATCCGGCACGCTCGGGCATGCCGGTGGTTTTCCCGAAATCGAACGATCGACACCCTTCTGATTTCCGTACCGGCAGAGCGCCGGAGCGCCGGAAATCAAAAGGGACCTTATACCTTGATGATTTCTTCCCGGACCGTCGGCATTTTTGCATTGACGCCCGCAAACAGCGAGAGACCGCCGAGCTCAGCGGCTGCGGCCTCGACACCGGCAGTATACATCAGTTCGCGGTGCACTATCGCCGGATCGAGAGACTGGAGGAAACTGACGTCGCCTTCCATTTTAGTCAGCTTCATCATTTCCACGATATGGCGGGTAGCCGATTCGAACTGATACGGTTCGTAGGATATCCGTTTTGTCTGCCACTCGGGATGCTGGATCGCGCCGGTGCCGCCGCTGGCGCCATAGGTTTCAAGATCGTACTTCATCATGGCCCGCTTGACGATTTTTTCTGGCAGCGGGAGATACTGCGCTCCGTCTTTGGAGAGAATATGCGCCGCCTGCTCGGGGTTGTTCAATGCCCATAGTTCAGCCTTGACAAGGGCCTGAATGACCTTGTGCGACCATTCGCGATCTTCAAGGTCCTTTTCATTCATGACGGCAACGCAGCAGGGATGATTTTTCCATACGTCGCCGGTAAACCGGACGATTTTCCCGTTTGCGAGCAGCTCGCCGGCGGCATTGAACGGTTCTGCTACGATATAGCCGTCAATGGCATTCGATGCCATCGCCGTAGGCATGTCAGGAGGAGCCATGACGAAAAGGTTCATCTGCTTGTTGCCGAGAGGCGCCGTCTTGCTCTGGATAACGGTCTCGATACCGAATTCGCGGGCGATCATCTGTATGATGATGTTATGCATGGAGTACCAGTACGGAATGGCGATCTGCTTGCCTCCAAGGTCGGCATAGGAGTTGATGCCGCTCTCCTTGCCTACCGTTATTGCCGATCCGTTGATGTGGTCCCAGGCGACAACCTTGACGGGAAATTTTTTGCTGTAGCGCATGTAGATGGGAATCGGCGCCAGAAGATGGGTCAGATTGAACCGGCCGGCCATAAACGCTTCGGCCATCGGGGCCCACCCCCGGATCAGAACGGGCTTATCCGACTCCAGACCAAGCTCCTTGTAGAAACCAAGTTCATGAGCAAGAATGATCGGCGTGGCGTCGGTAATCGGCAGATAGCAGCTGGTCACTTTTTTCGCGCCCGCTTTGCCGGCTCCTTCGGGACTTTTCGAGCATCCCTGAAGCAGCGGGTATCCTCCAAGGACTGCCCCGAGACCGATTGCGGAAGTTTTGAGAAAATCCCTGCGGGTAGAGATGTTTTTTTCCTTACTCATGACAACCTCCATTATTACGGTTATGTATGGTTACGCGGGCTTTGTGAAACAAGTCGGGATACCCGGGGAAAGCATCATAACGCATCCATCGAAGATGCCCATGAACCCACGGATGAAGGAACTGAACTGCGCCTGGCCGGCTGACCAAAGAATCCGGATCGGTAACGATTGTTAACTGATCTGACAAAAAAAAAGACGAATGTATGCTGAGCGTCCGGGGGAGTATCGCTCTATGAAAAACATGAGTATGGAATAAAACAATGAACTGTCTGAAGCAGGAAAAACCAGGAAAGAGATATGCGTATAAACTATATCGACATATATTATTAAAATTTAATAATCATATACGATATATGCAAAAGAAAAAGTAACGATTGTTAAGGCCCGGAGAAATAAAAAACGACTCAGAACGCTGCGATATCATCAAGCAATTTGCTTATATGCGCCTCCATTTCAGGACATGCCACATAGGGCACAGCGCCCTGAAGATCTGCTTCGACCGCATGAAAATCAAAAGGAATTGCCGCTCGGATATCATCCGAACCAAGCAGGGAGGAAATCTCCCGGATCTGCTCGCTGCTGTAGAGTTTGTTGACGATATAGCCGATTTCAGGTATTCCCGCCTGCAGGGCAAGATCGGTTATTTTTTTCGCCGTATCGATCGAGCGAATGCCTGGCTCAACCACTATAAACAGAATATCGACCGATTGTGCCGTTCCTCTGGTCAGATGCTCGAATCCCGCTTCCATATCGAGAATAACCCATTCGTCCCTTTCGACCATCAGATGTCTGAGAAATGAGCGCAACAGGGCGTTTTCAGAACAGTAGCATCCGGACAGGGCCTCTTTGAGGCCGCCCATCACCATCACCCGGATACCGTTGACTTCAACGGAAAATTTTTCGACGAGATCGTCAACTTTGGGGTTGAGCACAAAATACCCGCCCATATCGCCAGGTTTGGACCCGGTGCGCTCTTCAATGAGAAGCTTCCGATCTATCAGCGGCGTTATCCGTCCGTTTTTTTCATGATCGTATCCGAGAGCCTCGGCCAGGCTGCCGTTGGGATCGGCGTCGATGGCTAAAACCGATCTGCCCCGCAGTGCGAGACCGTAAGCGAGCATGGAACTGATCGTCGTTTTTCCGACGCCTCCTTTTCCGCTGACAGCGATTTTCATTGCACGATCTCCTTATCTCGACGGGTTAAACCAAAGGCCGCAGATGCCGGCATTGATCAAATGACCGCCGGCAACCGTGAAAACCTGGAATTTGCTCGTAAACAGTTCAGATAAAAAGCGACATATTCGCATCGGCGGCATATTCAAGGAACATCGCCGCTCCGCCGTACTCCACGCCGTCAATAAAATCCTTCCTCTCAAAACCGAAAACATCCATGGTCATCTGGCAGGCGATAAACCGCACGCCGCTCTCCTGGCACATCCCGCGAAGTTCCTCGATGGTGGCGACCCCTTTTTTCTTGAAGGTTTCCTTCATGAGCATGGTGGCCATATTGTCGAATCCGGGAACGTTTCCGGAAATTATATTCGGAATGGGCCAGTTGATCCCCTGAAAATCCTTGCTGCCGAAAGGCATTTTCATCGGCATAGCCGGATTGCCTGTCGGAGTAACTTTGAGATCGATCTCTTTTTTCAGAAGCGGAAGTCCGTAAAAAGTAAAAAACAGCACCGCTTCCATATCCATGGCCGCCGCCGCGGAGGCAAGAATAAACGGAGGATACGCCCAGTCAAGCGTGCCTTTCGATGCGATGATAGCGAGTTTCTTGGTGTCAGCCATAGTGATTCTCCCGGTCAGGATTTCTGAATGTAGAAGGTATAAGTGCCGGCTTCGGTGGTGCTGTCTACGATTTTGTGACCTGTCCTGTTAGACCATGAAGCCATGTCGTTTGCGGAACCTGAATCCGTTGAAATCATTTTGAGAACTTCGCCGCTCTTCATCTGATCAACCTCTTTCTTGGTTTTCAGAATCGGCAGCGGACAGTTCATTCCTGAACAATCGAGCGTACGGTTGACTGTAAATTCAGACATGGAGCCTCCTGTTTTTTTGAATGTTCTTTCGGGGTAAGGTGTCGCGATATTGATGCGACTCTAAACTATATAACCAAGCAATTATATAATTATAATAATAAGTCGGGAAAGAAGCAAGAATTTCCTGCCATTTTTTCGGTCAATCGACGATCGGTTATCTCAGGAAGCTATACCGACAACAGCAGCAGCGAGCACAATAACCTGTAGCAGGGCAATAAGGGCATACGTCCGGTTCTTCTCGCCAAAAAAAACCGGAATGACCGCAACAAGACAGATCATCGCCGCCATCGAAAGAAAAACGACCGAAAAATAGCTGAGGACATCCCCATGAAGAGGGTCCTGCACCCAGGACCAGCCCGAGGGAACCGTGAGGATACGGTTCATGTCGGCTGCTCTCATATGCCAGTGAGCGGCAACGTCTTCGATGGATACGGTCAGTGGAAGAAGCTTGAGCACATAGATGAGAAAACCTGCCGCAATCAGCGCCATACCGATATGCGAAACGACATCGAGTACCGAAGCATAGACAAGCTGCACCTGATCGATTTCAACTTTTTCACGCTGTTTGCCGTTCATAACCCCATCCCTTTTATAATTGAACGAAGTCCGGCTATGACCATCATGACTATCACGATAATGCGTACCGAACCGGTGTTGACCTTCGTGAGCATTCTTGCGCCAATCTTCGAGCCAAGCATAACCCCGCCGACAGCCGGTACGGCAATCAACGGAAGCACTGCGCCTTTATAAAGGTAGATCCAGGCCGCGGCGGCTCCGTTCATGGAGAGCACCAGCCCGCTTGTGGCCACGGCAACCTTGAGCGGAGCTCCCATAAGAAGATTGAGCACGGGCACGTTTGCCCAGCCCGCACCCATGCCGAACATGCCTCCGATAAAACCGATAAAGAAAAACAGCACCAGTCCAATCGGAGTACGATGAACTTTCCAGTTGACGGTTTCGTCGATAGTCGGTTCATAATAACTCCCGGAAATACCGAGAGCTTTCGCGATAACGTCGGACTCGCCGACTTCCGGGTATCCGGTTTTTCCGGCTTTCATCATGATGGCTGCAATTGAAATAATGGCAATTCCCAGAAGAAGCTGCACGCTGTCTGCGGACATCATGAGTCCTGCGATAGCTCCGGCAATCGAGCTGATAGAGCCGATAAGGGAGAGCGGCAGGCTGAGTTTCAGATCTGCAAGCCCTTTTCTCAGCAGAGACGGACCTGCGGAGAGAGCGCCGGAAAGGGCTACCAGCAAACCGGCTCCACGAACGAAATCGAGATGAAAAGGGAAAAAACTGCTGACAATGGGAACAAAAAGCACCCCTCCGCCGACACCGGCGAGAACGGATACGATTCCGAGAAAAAACGAAAATACGAAGAGAAGCAGCACCCAGATCCACCAGGCCGTTGGAGCGGCCGACGGAAGCGAGGATGCAAGGAGATCGGGCGGAAGCAGCAGCATGATGAATGCCGGCAGCACAGTACAGAGAACTGGAACTAATTTATTACTGCCGGCTGCGCGCATGGCTGATTATCAATGGATTGAAAAAAACAGATACTGCTGCAGCTGCTGCCGAAAAAAACAGGTTATGTTTCCGGCAGCTTTCGCAGAGAGCATCTTTCTCGCTGAACATGCTTATTTCAGATAGTAGGTCTTTTCATCGGGTCTGAACGGACGGTTAAGCCAGAGCGGACGGCGAAGGCCTCCGGGGCCGGGCGCAGGACGCGTCATGGCAAGCCACTCCTTGTAAATCCGGAAAGAACGGTCGGTATCGACAAAAACATCGCCATACTGGTCGCCATCGTGCGCCTTCTCGATCCTGACCTTCTGGTGCCAGCAGTGCATGCCGCTGATCGGATCGGGATGTACCGGAAAGGTGATGTTCTGATGAACGCCGCCATCCGACCAGAAAATCCTCGACGAGTCGGCATCGCTGCTCTCGTAGGGCTGGATGTTCTCTTCAACGCGCATTTTCCACTTACCTTTCCCTTCTTTTGAGATATTGACCCTGTTGGCCGCCCAGCGGTTGGCTTCGGGGTCCTGCTCGCGACGCCAGCGTCCGATGTGATGCGAACAGGCAACCACGCCCGGACGGATTCCTTCGGTTACCCATGCACGGTTCACGAAAAAGCCTATATCGGTGTTAACCCTGATAAGGTCTCCGTTGGCTATGCCGAGAGCCGCGCCGTCGTCAACGTTGATCCAGACCGGATTGCGGTGAGCGATTTCGGCAAGCCATTTGGCATTGCCGGATCGGGAATGAATCAGCACCGGAAGACGGAAGGTCGGCACCAGCACAAACTCTCCTTTCTTATGGTTCATGGTCTCCTCATGGATATGGCTCTTGATGTAGCCGGGCAGGCGATACTCCGGCCACTTCCAGTCGATCATGGTGCCTGAAAAGAACTCCTGCTTCTTCGAAGGGGTCGGAAAACCGGCGCAGGAGCGTCCGGCGACTTCCACGCCGACCGCCTTGCCGTTTTTCACGATCAGCCCGCTCTGCGATTGCACAGAAGCGCCGTCGAGATCGGAGGGCGGCACCGCTTTTTCATGCACATTGTAAACGTTGCTTTCGACCTCGAACGCTCCGTATTTCTGCATGTAATCGAACGCTGAAAGCCCCTCTTCCGCAGCTTTTTCAGGCAGCCCTGCCGTATGCTCGAAGATGTATCGATAGTACTCGTCAATGGTGATTTTCTCGCCTGGCCTGTAGGGCGACATGCAGTACTGGCGGATGCCGAGGCTGCCGTCAGGGTCGATGCGCCAGGTCAGTTCGATCCAGAATTCATCCTCTTCCCAGACTTCGCCGGGATTGGCCTCCCAGGTATATCTGACCGGTTTGCCCATTCTTCTCAGGGCGGTGCGCAGCACCGGCTGACGGAAAGCGATCCATTTTCCGGCGTGTGTTTCGTAACTGAGCAGGTCGTGCCGTTCGGCCGAGTGGCCCATCGGCAGGACGTAATCGGCAAAATAAGCGGTCTCGCTCCAGGTGGGAGTAAGCGCAGCGTGCAGTCCGATTTTCGATTCGTCCTCAAGCGCCTCTATCCACGAAAAGCCGTCGGGATAGGTCCAGACCGGATTGAACACCCTGGTGAAATAGACGTCGAGTTTTCCTCGACCTTCTTTGAGGAAATGGGGAAGCAGGAAGCTCATCTCGAAATGCGCGAGCGGATAGTCGTTTGGCAGATGGAGCGGGTTCCAGAAGGTCTGCGGTTTGGGTTCCGCATGCACTTGCGGCTTGAACTTGTTCCATGCGCTGGGAGAGGTGCCGCCCGGCGTACCGACGCTGCCTGTCAGTACGTTCAGGAAGTGCAGCGTACGCGACACTGCCCAGCCGCCGAGATTGCCGCTGCTGGCGCTTCGCCAGACATGGGTAGAAAACTGAGAGCCGGCCTCTCCTATCTTTCGGGCGATCTCGACGATCATGGCGGCATCTACGCCGCTCTCTTTCGAAGCGTATTCGGGGGTATAGTGCGCATACTCCTTTTTCAGCCCTTCTATGAAGTTTTCGAAGGTCACAGGAGTTCCGGGGTATTCAGCCTGTAGGTACTCCTGCCAGTTCACCCAGTTTTCCAGGTAGGTTCTGTTGTAAAGGCCCTCGTCGATAATCACCTTCGCCATGGCAAGCAGCACGGCCGGTTCGGTGCCGGGGTAGCTCGGCATCCAGTAGTCCGACATGCTTGCGGTATTGGAAAGCCGGGGATCGAGGACGGCGAGCTTGGCCCCTTTCATGCGAGCCTCGATAATGCGCTGCGAATGCGGATTGAAATAGTGGCCCGATTCAAGATGGGCGCTGACCAGAAGAATGAATTTCGCATTGGCATGATCGGGGGAGGGGCGATCGAACCCTTCCCATATGGCGTAACCGAACCGAGCGCCAGAGGAACAGACGTTGGTGTGACTGTTGTGGCCGTCAACATTCCATGCCCGAAGAATCCATTCCATGAACCCGTCATGGCCGGGACGCCCGACATGGTAAGAAATTTCGTTGTTCCGACCTTCCATGATGGCCTTGCGCATCCGTCCTGCTATATCGTCGAGCACGCTGTCCCAGCTGACCCGTTCCCATTTACCGTCGCCCCTCTTTCCGGCGCGCTTCATGGGATAGAGCACCCGGTCGGTGTCCTGAATCTGGTTAAGCGTTGCCGGACCCTTCGCGCAGTTTCTGCCGCGGCTTGCCGGATGATAGGGATTTCCGGTCAGCTTGCGGATTTCCATGGTCTCTTTATCGACATAGGCGAGAAGTCCGCAACCCGCTTCGCAGTTGAAACATGCGGTCGGAACCAGCATGTACTCTTTCGTCTTGCGCTCGGGCCAGCTTTTGGCGTCATACTCGACCCAGTTATCCCATTGCTCGGGCGGTGGGGAGCTGACCTCCGAACCCTCTTCAGCCGCACGAAGGGCTTTCGCCCCGCCGTTCTCTGCGTGCAGATCAGGAATAAGGTGCAGCTTTTCAGCAAGGCTTTCTATAACGGTTGGTTTATGGGTATAGCTCATGGTAAACTCCGGCACATGGTTAACTTAAAGGTATTCTCTGCGGGGCCTGAACCCAGACTTTTTCTGTGAAGAACACGCCGCACAGTCCGAGAAGGGAGGCAGCGGCAAGCATCAGCGGATCTGAAGAAAACAGCATAACGAGTAAAGGAAGCAGGTTTCCTCCGAGAAAACTTCCGCTCCAGAACTGATTTTTCAGGCTGCCCTCACGGATGATTTCAGCCGCGCGTTCCGCAGCTACCGAGGGATGCTTTCCGTATAGCTCGATCAGCATGATTGCGATATGCAGTCCGAAACCTGCAGTCAGAAGCTGACGGAGCAGTGCAAGGAGTTCCGGGGAGCTTCCGGTAGCGAACCCGAGCAGCAGCATGGCCGAGCCGCCGGCGAGCAGGGAGTTCAGAAACATATGCAGAAGCAGCATCGGACTCTGCCAGAAATCGCGCCCTTTCGCTGCGCCGAAAAGAAAAGCGGTATAGATTGCAGTCACGATCGCAAACAGCGCCCCGCCCCAGAGCGCGACGGTTTCAAGCGCGGGAATCTGCAGAAACCTGGCCCCGCCCCACAAGGCAAGAAAGGCTCCGTAGCCGGTTATGGTAAGACCGCCGCGAACAAGCCATGAGCCGAATTGCGGACGCAGCATGACTGATGAAAATCGGTCCGGACGATCGAGATCCTTGATAAGAAATCCGCCCGTAAGAGCAAGAAATGCGAGCGAAACCACCCATGCCGCCCATTGAAGCGAATCGGAAAGTTGAAGCCTGAAAACCACAAGCAGCGCAAAAAATACAAGAAAGACTCCGGACGAAACCGCCTTGGCCGTCACGTAAGCCGGCACTTCCCATCCCCAGACGGCGCCTTTCGACGGGATATCATAAACCCGACGGACTTTCGGGCCGGTAGAAGGAACCGCATGGGTGCGTTTTTCGATTCCCGGTGCGCCTTTTCCTTTTTCGGCAAAATGCCCGACGCCTCTTGACTGAGCGCTCCAGTGATACTCCTCCAGCATCGGAGCCGCCATCGGATCGAGCGAAGGGCCGTCTCCGTTGATATAGAACAGTTTCGGCAAGGTGCCCTTTTCAGGCTTGCGCACGACGGTACGCTCTCCGGCAACCAGAGCGGCGATTTTGCTGCCCGGATCGTCGAGATCGCCCGAAACGATTGCCTGCTGCGGACAAATGGCCACGCATGCCGGCTGGAGACCGACCTCCTTGCGATGCGCGCAGTAGTTGCACTTAGCCGACGTATGCGTATCGGGGTCAATGTAAAGCGCATTGTAAGGGCAGGCCTGGGCACAGGCCTTACAGCCTATGCAGCGGCGACTGTCGAAATCCACAATGCCGTCAGGACGCTTCTGCAGAGCCTCTACCGGGCAGATATCGACGCAGGGCGGTTCGGCGCAGTGGTTGCAGCGCAGAACGGTAAAGTAGCGCCGGGTATCGGGAAAAGTGCCTTTTTCGACATATTTCACCCAGGTACGGTTCACTCCGAGAGGAACCTGGTTTTCGGACTTGCAGGCAACCGTGCATGCATGGCATCCGATACATTTTCGGGCATCGATAACAAAACCGTAGTTCATGAACTGATTCGATCTGATTGAGAGAACCAAGACGGTCGAGCGCCCGCAGGCAGCCCGGTCATTAAAAAAAATCAGGGTCGGGATGGGAATGATTTCCGGCATGATCGCACTCGGTCTCTGAAGCCTTCTCCTCTCAAGGCCCGAAGACCGAAACGTCACACTGAAAAGCATCTTCCGGCAGGATTCCATCCCGACCTAACGGTATACGGTCTGCTGACGCGTTCCATATACAGCAACCATCATCCGGCATTACACGATAATTTCACCGCCTTGACCATAGGGACACGACCGCAGTCACACGACTCTTATGTCATTAAAAACGGGGATCCGATATGCCGCACCGGGTAATCTTAACGAAAGGACTATTTCCGATGAGTATATTATTATATAACTGAGTGGTTATATAATAATAAATACCCGTCATACTCCCAAAATAAATCTGCTGCCGCAACACTTTTTTTATTTCCCCGGCCATAACGGTCAACTCATTTATTATCAGTCACTTAAATTGATCTCTCCTTATACGGGAGCAGGGCGCTGTCCAAAAAAGATGCCGAGAAAGGATTTTTTTTCTTTTCTGAAACCTATTTTCCTTAATTGTTGCGGCTTATGCCACACAAGCCTCAGCCGCGCGATTACATCTCCAACCATGAAAACCATATCAGTCATGAGCGCTCACATCTATAAAAAAGTTGAAATTGTCGGGTCATCGGCAACCAGCATCGAGGATGCCGTAAACAATGCCGTAGCGAAAGCCGCAGAGTCGATAAGACATATCCGCTGGGTCGAAATAGTCGAAACCCGCTGTCATGTGGAAGAACAGAAAATCGCCTACTGGCAGGTTACCGTTAAAATCGGCTTTACGCTGGACGAAAACTGAACTGTACCTGCACGAAAAAGGGCGCATCGATTTGCGCCCTTTCTCCGGATACGTCTCAATGCAATCACTCTCTGCCTGCACACTCCCTACAGTTCATGGGAATAGTTCAGTGACCAGTTAAGCTGGCTGTGACCGATCTCAAGTCCTTCAACAGTGGTTTCCCTGACTTCCGGAGCCCATGCAAGAGCCGCCGAAACAGAAGACCTGTCGGAAAGCCGGTAACCGAATCCTGCCGTGTAGTGGTTTTCTGTTATCGCCGGAAACATGGGGTTCAGATACATATCGGGTACGGGATTCGACGCGAAGCTGGCTCCCGTCCTGAGGGCAAGCCTGTCGGTTGCCCGGTACTGAACGCCGACAGAAAAGACCGTCTGATCTTTCCAGTTCTGCAGCATCTCCACATCGAGCTTCTGCCCCGCAAACGGCCCGTTGGAAAGTGTGTTGTCGGCGGTAAAGGATGTTGAAAACTTCCCCATTACCGACGACCAGTCGATATGCTTGACGTCGGCGGTAAGCATCCAGCGTTCCGAGGGATACAGGGCTACTCCTGCTGCAAGGGTGGCCGGCCATTCGAAATCGCGGACCTTGATGGTACCTTTCACCGACCGGGAAAAAGCGTTGTTCATCGCATCCTTCCCGGCAAACGAAAGTGTCGCGCCGGAGGTTTCGAGATCGGAAATCCGGGTCTGCGAATGATAGCTTCCTCCCACCGTAAGCAGCTTCCCGAACCGATGGGTAATGCCGACCTTGAAACCGGTACCGTAACCAATCGCCTCTCCGAGAAAGGCGTTGTCGTTTGAGAAATCGTATCGGACGTAGTCGATATCGCTGACCATACCAGAATTGATCATTCCTCCGAGAGTACCGAACATCGAACCGCTTACCTTGCCGCCGATACCCTGCATGGCCATGTCGCCGAAATGCGCTCCGTCCATATCCATACGCAGATCCATGCTTGCCCAGAGGAAATCGAGCGATGCTCCGATGACTGTATTTTCCGTAAGGTTATATGCCACGGGAAACATCAGGCGCCCCACTCCAACCTCGGAACGGATATCCTGTCCGCTCAGCGGAACCATTCCCTGCTTCGACATGGGCATGCCATAGCTGAACAGCGGGGAGTTTTCGCCGTACTCCGTCCCCATTCCTCCCTGGGCGAGAACGGCAAATCCCCAGGTAATCTTTCCGTCTTTGCGCATGCAGGATAGCGAGGGCATGAAATAGGAATCCCCTTTCGATTCGGCTGTCACGCCATTAAACCCGAGATTGACGTCAGGATGAAGGCCGCGGATACCTATACCGATTTCAGAAGAGCCCTCCTCCCTCAGGCCAAGAGTTGCCGGGTTGTTCGTAACCCCTGAGTTTCCGGTATTGAAGGCAGTGCTTGTCCCGCCAAGGGCATGAGATGTAGCCCCGTACCCTTCGAGATTCATGCCGTTGGTGGCAAAAGCGGTTGACGCCACTGAAAGAACAGCCAGAAAAGCCATTCCGGATAGTGTTTTTCGAAGCATACTGTCAGTTGTTGTTGGTTATTGATTCGGTTAAAGCTCCAATGCGACTGATAACCCGCAACAAATCCTCTGGATTTACACAAAAATGGCTTTCCTCCGAAAAGGATTTGCATCGTAAAAGCGGAATTGTCTGGCAAAAAGGGGAAATGGAGCGAACAAAAATCCACTATATAGCTATATAGTTAATCATTAGATAACAAAAATATCTATAATAGCGAAGTAAAAAACAGAAAACATGAGCCGACAATCCGAGAGAGAGGGAAAAACAGGATGAAAAGATCAGCGAAGCAGATGAACAGGGGAAAAAAAATGCGCAGGGAAGGAACCCTGCGCATGTACAGCCGATATGAACGGAACCTATCTCAGTGATCGACGGAGTAGCACTCGGGAGCAAGAGACCAGTGCTCGGGCGACATCCAGAGCGTCGAGAGCATCAGCTCCCTGATGTGGGAGAACTCTTTCGGCAGACGGTCATAAATGACTTCGAACAGCTCCTCGTGCGAGAGCAGCTCTTTTTTCCATGCTTCGCGGTCAACAGACATGAGCTTTGAGAACTTTTCCGGGGTCATCTCATCGAGACCTTCCCAGTCAAGCGCTTCATACTTCGGCATCCAGCCAAGCGGGCTCTCCACTGCGCCGGCCCTTCCATGCACGCGATCGACAATCCACTTCAATACGCGCATGTTCTCGCCGAATCCAGGCCAGAGAAACTTGCCGTTCTCGTCCTTTCGGAACCAGTTGACCCCGAAAATTCTCGGCAGCTCGGAAAGAGTCCGGCCGACATGGAGCCAATGGTTGAAATAATCTCCCATGTGATAACCGCAGAACGGAAGCATGGCAAAAGGATCGCGACGAACTTCTCCGATCTTGCCCGCAGCTGCCGCGGTTTTTTCGGAGCCCATGGTTGCAGCGAGGTAAACGCCGGAATTCCAGTTTGCGGACTGGTAAACAAGCGGCACGGTATCCCTGCGGCGACCGCCGAAAATAAATGCGCTGATCGGCACGCCGGCAGGATTCTCCCAATCGGCGTCGAGAGATGGGCACTGGCTCGCAGGAGAAGTGAAACGCGCATTCGGATGCGCAGACGGACGTCCGCAACCGGGCGTCCAGGGGTTTCCCTGCCAGTCGATCAGTTCCGGAGGAACAGTATCGGTCATATCTTCCCACCAGACATCGCCTTCCGGCGTCAGTGCCACGTTGGTGAATATCGAGTTGCTTGCCAGGGAAGCCATGGCATTCGGATTCGATTTATTCGATGTACCTGGCGCAACCCCGAAAAATCCGTACTCGGGATTGATGGCGTAAAGACGTCCGTCTTCCGCAGGCTTGATCCAGGCGATATCGTCGCCGATAGTGGTGACTTTCCAGCCTTCATATGATGTCGGCGGAATCAGCATGGCGAAGTTGGTTTTACCGCAGGCGCTCGGGAATGCAGCTGCGACATAGGTCTTTTCGCCTTCGGGCGACTCGACGCCAAGGATAAGCATGTGCTCGGCAAGCCATCCTTCATCGCGGGCCATAGAGGAGGCGATGCGAAGAGCGAAACACTTTTTGCCAAGCAGGGCATTGCCGCCGTATCCGCTGCCGAACGACATGATGGAGCGCTCTTCAGGGAAATGGACAATGTATTTCCTGTCGTTGCACGGCCAGGGAACATCCTGCTGACCGGGCTGAAGGGGCGCGCCTACCGAATGAAGACAGGGAACGAATTCACCTCCGTCGCCGAGCACATCCAGCACTTTGCTGCCCATTCTGGTCATGATGCGCATGTTGGTTACAACATAGGGGGAGTCGGTAATCTCCACGCCAATATGGGCAATCGGAGAGCCGAGGGGGCCCATGCTGAACGGAATGACATACATGGTACGACCCTGCATGCAACCGTTAAAAAGTCCGCGAAGGGTCTCTTTCATCTCTTTCGGAGCAACCCAGTTATTGGTCGGTCCGGCATCCTGGCGACGGATACTGCAGATGTAGGTACGATCCTCCACACGGGCGACATCGCTCGGATCGGAACGACAGAGAAAACTGTTCGGCCGCTTTTCTTCGGAAAGCCTTATGAAGGTACCGCTCTCGACCATCTGCTGACAGAGGGTATCGTACTCTTCCTGACTTCCGTCGCACCAGTAAACGGAATCCGGCCGACAAAGATCGGCTGTTTCCTGCACCCATTGGAGCAGTTTCGGGTTTTTCACAAAATCCGGGGGGTTGATCGGCATAACGCTCATGATCGTCCTTGTTTTTTTTCGGAGTGTTTATAAAATAAAAAGTCCGCAGTCGACCCTGACTGCGGACATGTAAATAAAATCTATGTGATCCGGTTACTCGCGTTTTCGCTCTTCTCCGGGTTCTGTACTGTGATGTTCATGCCTTTTCGTTTACTTGACAGCTTTGGCCGGCTTCAGTGCATCGAGAATCACTTTCTCAAAAACCGCCTTGCTTCTCGCTCCTGTAATAATCTGGGTAATCTGGCCGGATCTGTTGACGACAAATGTTGTGGGAATCGATCGGATCCCCCCATCCACGTAACGTCCGTAAGCATTGATCAGCTTCTGATCTGCCATGAGCACCGGATAGTTGATCCCGCTGCTTTTCATGAAGCTTTTTATGGAATCGTCGTTCTCGCTGACGGCGACACCTATAAAGGTGAAGCCTTTGGCCTTGTATGCTTTCTGCAGGGCCACCATATCGGGAATTTCCGACCTGCAGGGAGGGCACCACGATGCAAAAAAATTGACTATATAAGCTTTCCCTGCAAACTGCCGGGAAGAAACCGCCTTTCCGTCGATACCCACGGCCGAAAATGCCGGAGCTTTTGAGGCCCGTGCCGATGCCGTTTCCGCCGCCTGAGCTGCCGGAAAGGCGAGAAACAGCAGCAACGCCGCGATAAAAGGGATCATTTGTCCTTTTGCAGTTCTGATCATGGTTGTCATGTTATGGCAATATCTTGTATTCAGTCTGTCTTTAACGTTTAAAAGTGGGAATATACATATCTGACGCCTTAAATATACAATTCTTCCGTTTTATAAAAGGCGTCAGACGACACCCTATTAATCTTTGCTATTCAACGATAAATAAATTATATTTCGGCTTTATTTTTGAAATGGCCAACGCCACCTTAGCTCAGTTGGTAGAGCAACTGTTTCGTAAATAGTAGGTCGTGGGTTCGAGTCCCGCAGGTGGCTCGCATCCGGAAGAAATCGCCTGACGGCGTATTAAACCGCCCGTTACGTGAAAACTCTGAAGAGCCGTTACCGGACAATCATAACGTTTGATTTCACCATAAAAATCCTATCCACACTGTCACTATGCAAGAAGGTAAGATTTCCCAGATCATCGGCCCTGTTGTTGACGTAGATTTCCCTGAAGGACAACTGCCGTCAATTTTAGACGCGCTCTACATTGTCCGACCGGACGGTTCCAGACTGGTTCTTGAAACCCAGCAGCATCTCGGAGAAGAGCGCGTTCGTACGGTTGCCATGGAAAGCACAGACGGCCTGGTCAGAGGGCTCAGTGTTGTCAATACAGGAAAATCCATCCAGGTTCCTGTGGGCTCCGAAGTACTCGGAAGAATGCTCAATGTGGTAGGCGATCCTATCGACGGAAAAGGAGCGGTCAATACCAGGAAAACCTACTCGATACACCGCTCTGCGCCGAAGTTCGAAGATCTTTCGACCAAAGCGGAAATGTTTGAAACCGGCATCAAGGTCATCGACCTTCTCGAACCGTATTCACGCGGTGGAAAAACCGGTCTTTTCGGTGGTGCCGGCGTAGGCAAAACCGTGCTGATCATGGAGCTGATCAACAACATCGCCAAGCAGCAGTCCGGATTCAGCGTGTTCGCAGGTGTCGGCGAGCGTACCCGAGAAGGAAACGATCTTTATCATGAAATGATGGAGTCCGGCGTTATCGAAAAAACCGCTCTCGTCTTCGGCCAGATGAACGAGCCTCCGGGAGCCCGTCAGAGGGTTGCCCTGACCGGTCTGAGTATTGCAGAATATTTCCGTGACGAGGAAAACCGCGACGTGCTTCTTTTCATCGACAACATTTTCCGGTTCACCCAGGCAGGTTCCGAGGTATCCGCGCTTCTCGGCCGTATGCCGAGCGCAGTGGGCTATCAGCCGACCCTCGCTACGGAGATGGGCGAACTCCAGGACAGAATCACTTCGACAAAGAATGGTTCCGTCACATCCGTACAGGCTATCTACGTGCCTGCGGATGACCTTACCGATCCGGCTCCGGCAACCGCGTTTGCTCACCTCGATGCAACGACGGTGCTTTCGCGTTCCATTGCGGAGCTCGGCATCTATCCGGCTGTGGATCCTCTCGACTCTACATCACGGATTCTCGATCCGAACATCGTCGGAGACGACCACTACAATACTGCTCAGGCCGTTAAACAGATCCTGCAGCGCTACAAGGATCTTCAGGACATCATTGCAATTCTCGGTATGGACGAGCTCAGCGACGAAGACAAGCTTGTCGTATCGAGGGCAAGAAAAGTACAGCGCTTCCTTTCTCAGCCGTTTTTCGTTGCGGAGGCGTTCACCGGTCTTGCCGGCAAATACGTCAAACTCGAAGAGACTATCAAGGGCTTCAAGGAGATCATTGCAGGCAAACACGACAATCTGCCTGAAAATGCATTCTACCTTGTCGGCACCATCGAGGAAGCTGTTGAAAAAGCAAAAACCCTGTAATAACCTCTGATTAACCATGGCGACTACCGACAAAGGGTTTGAAATCGACATTGTAACGCCGCAGAAGCTTTTCTTTTCCGGAGAGGTCACGAGCGTTACGGCGCCAGGGCAGGACGGCCTCTTTCAGGTACTGAAAAACCATGCGCCTCTGCTTTCCGCGCTGAAAAACGGCAAGGTTAAAATCGTGCTCGCTGACAAAAGCGAAAAAAACTTTACCGTAGCGGACGGTTTTTTCGAAGTAAGCGGCAATAAGGCAATTCTGCTTACCGAAAATATTGCCTGATTTCATATCACTGTATAAAAAACATCAGCAGCGTAGAACCTGCTGATGTTTTTTGCTTATATGAAAACGCTTGTACCGAAAGCCCTGCGCAAGGGAGATACCATCGGGCTCATATCTCCCTCTTCTCACTGCTCTTACCCCGATCGGATCCAGCTGGCTGTATCGTATCTTGAAAAGAACGGTTACCGGGTCAAGCCATCCGTTCATCTCAACCGCATCGATACCGATCCGTCAATTGCCGACACAGAAAAGCTGCAGGATCTGCATGATATGTTCAGCGATCCCTCGATCAGTGCGATCGTCTGCCTGAGAGGAGGTGCCGGCGCCTCCCGTCTGCTGAAGAAAATCGACTACGGCCTCATTGCCTCCAATCCGAAAATCCTTGTCGGCTATTCCGACATCACAGCTCTCTCGCTTGCCGTTTTTTCTCAAACAGGTATGATCAGTTTTTCCGGGCCGATGCTTGCGACCGAATTGCACGAGCCGACGCCCTATACCGAAGAACACTTCTGGGGCATACTGACCGCTCCTGCTTATGCCCGTTCTCTTCATAACCACGAAAGCCATGCCATCACCTGCGTAAGGGAAGGCGCGGCGGAGGGGCGCCTGATCGGCGGAAACCTCTCAGTCCTCTCGTCCATGATCGGAACGCCCTACCTCCCGGCTTTTTGCGAGACGCTGCTTTTTCTTGAGGATATAAATGAACCGGCCTACCGTATTGACAGAATGCTCTCGCATCTCGGCAATGCCGGCCTTCTGGCTGAAAGCCGCGGTATCCTGTTCGGCCAGTTCAGCGGCGAACCGGAAAAAGCAGGTGAAGCTCTCAGGCTGGAAAAAATGTTCGACTATTACAGCGCGCCGGCTCATATGAACGGACCGGTAATGAGGGGACTCTCTTACGGTCATATACGGAACCTCATGACCATTCCAGTAGGAGCAAGATTCCGAATGGAAATTTCTGCATCGACGTTCACCCTGAAGGCTCTCGAACCTGTCGTACAGGAATAAACCGCTCACAGCCTGACCGACCCTGTACCGTAATCCGTATATTACCAGTCATAGCATTGATCTGAAGTATCGCACCCTGCAACCGTTATCCGCCATGTCGAACAAGAGGATCGCATCAACTGAAACCCCGACGGAAACGCTCCCGAGCGAAAAAACAGCCGGAACCGGGCATCTCGACGCTTATCGCGTTGTACTCTTCAACGATGAAGAACACTCTTTTGATGAAGTGATCTTCCAGATCATAAAAGCTGTGAATTGCAGCCGCTCAAAGGCGGAAAAACTTACATGGGAAGTGCACTCGCGAGGACGCGCAATCGTATTCTCCGGTACTATCGAACGATGCATCTACGTCAGCGCCGTACTTGAAGAGATCTCGCTTAAAACTGAAATCCAGACCGGATGAACCGCAATCCATGACCCGAAAACACCCCGTTTATAGTTCCGGAAAATGAACTCCGCTCTCCTTAATGCCTGGGATATCAGAGCACTCTGAAAGCTTCATGAGCGAACGGAGAACCTGAAGTGCATGAGAATTTCGATCCCGGCCTGCCGGAACGACGCAGCAAGCCGCCAGCGCAACAGGTTTTCAGGTTTACCCATAAAACCGGGTCGTCAGATCAATCCCTTGAACTCTATTCCGCGGTAAACGACAAGATGGTACTGTTCCTGCAACAGAGGCTGCTTTCTGCTCCAGAACGTATCATGGACAAACGAAACGATCTCTTCCTTCTGTATATCAGTGTAAACATGAACATCGGGGTAGAGAAGGATCATCCAGATCACTTTCATGAATTTCACAAAATCGTCAACGAAAAATTTCACCTCACTGGTATCGAGCAGAATACGTGTGTTTTTGAACAGGGAGGAAGTTTCAAGCTGCTTTTTCAGGGTAACGAGACTCTGATCGTTACGCACTCCGAAATACTTTCCGGCAAAATGATTGTAAAGCCAGGTCGATGTCATCGAGTTGCCGCTGCTTGCCGCCATGAGAACCGCATGAAGGGCTCCTCTCGGGCCAAGAAGCCCCCTGCAGATATTTTCGAACAGCATAAGCCATGACTCTTCAGCACAATAGTAGAGAGAATGATGCAGGGTGATCAGGTCAATCTTCCTCTGTTTCAGGATCCCGGTATAAAAATCCTCAACATGAATGCGATCGGAAAACAGATCCCGATAGTCGCCGTTTATCACCGTAACATGACCTATCCTCTGCCGCAGAACTCTCTCCCGGAGGGTGTCCGTCGCCGCCTGATCGATATCAAGAAGATAGAGCCCTCCGCGAAAAGCCGATTCGAGAATAGGAAACTGCGGTTCGATGCCGGAACCGATTGACAATGCCCGCAATGGCCTGGTCAGCGAATTGGCAACGGAAAGCGTTCTGATGACCTTTGCAAGTCTTTCGCCGATGTCGATCTTGTCGTTGCTGTATTTTGACCAGATACGATCCTCATCCGTCATAACGGCATCGGCGCTCCTCATGCCGGCTTCAATGATTGCGCTCCTTGTGCTGTCAGCCATGATTTTGATGTTCTGTTGCATGAAGGACACGCATGCGGAAATGACACGGAATTTCCGCATATATGCCTGACTGAAATATAGCAATTAACCAGTTGCACTGAATGATATCGGACATGACGGGTTTTTACGTTAACCCGGGCCTCGGGATTATACGCTTCACCCGTATGCCTGATTAATCTCCCTTGATTTCTTATATTCTTTGTTTTATCTATTGGAACGGGAGTCCCCGTGAGTTTTTTCACCTTTTCTGAACAACCATGAACAATTCCGATCAAACACGGGTGCAGAACGTGAATCTGTCGCCCGATAAAGTGATGCATAAGCTGGTATCGCTGGCCAAACGCCGCGGGTTCATTTTTCCGTCGTCGGAGATTTACGGAGGGCTCTCATCCTGCTTCGATTACGGTCCGCTCGGCAGCGAGATGAAAAAAAACATCAAGGATCTTTGGTGGAATTCGATGACCCGCCGCCACGCGAATATCGTCGGCATCGATGCGTCGATCATGATGAACCCCACCGTCTGGGAGGCTTCCGGCCATGTGGCGAGTTTCAACGATCCCATGATCGACGACCGCACCACCAAAAGGCGCTACCGTGCGGATCACCTGATCGAGAACCATATCGAAAAGCTGCGCCGCGACGGCAAAACCGATCATGCGGAAGCTGTACAGAACGCCTATGAAGCTGTAGCCGGCGCTCCTGACGCGAACAGGGCGCTTTATGAGCTGATTACAGGCGAGGCGATCAAGGCCCCGGATACCGGATCGGGCGACTGGACAGAAGTGCGCCAGTTCAACCTGATGTTCCAGTGCAACATGGGAGCTGTAGCCGACACGTCTGGCATTGTCTATCTGCGGCCTGAAACCGCGCAGGGTATTTTCGTGAATTTTCACAACGTGCGCGAGGCATCGCGCATGAAGGTGCCGTTCGGTATCGCCCAGATCGGCAAGGCGTTCCGAAACGAGATCGTGAAAGGGAACTTCATTTTCCGGATGGTGGAGTTCGAACAGATGGAGATGCAGTATTTCGTCAAACCCGGCACACAGATCGAGGCATTCGAGAGCTGGCGGGAGGAACGCTTAAACTGGTACGTCACCGAACTCGGAATCACTCGCGAAAAACTTCACTGGTACAAGCACGACAAGCTTGCCCATTATGCCGATCTTGCCTACGATATCAAGTTCGAATTCCCATTCGGCATCGAGGAGATCGAAGGAATCCATTCGAGAACCGATTTCGACCTGAGCCAGCACCAGCAATATTCCGGAAAAAACATGGAGTATATCGACCAGACAACCAGTGAACGGTATATCCCGTATGTGGTTGAGACCTCGTCGGGATGCGACCGGCTTTTCCTCGCCCTGCTCTCGGACGCGTACAACGAGGATGTCGTTGACGGCGAACCCCGAGTGATGCTGAAGCTCTCTCCGAAGGTTGCGCCGGTTAAGGCCGCCGTACTCCCGCTTATGAAAAAAGGAGAAATGGGAGAGAAGGCAGAGCTGTTCCGTTCGGAACTCTCGACAGCATTCATGGTGCAATATGACGATGCAGCCTCGATCGGCAAGCGGTACCGCCGCCAGGATGAGATAGGCACCCCGTTCTGCTTCACGGTTGACCATCAGACTATCGAGGATCAGACCGTAACCGTACGTTACCGCGACAGCGCTACGCAGGAACGGATAGATATGTCGAGAGCGAAAGAGTTTCTCGCGACAAAAATAGTTTAACGATTACGTTGAAATTTTATAACGAATTCAGTTCCTGATACCCATGCGTTACGATGTCGCTGTAATAGGAGGAGGGCCGTCGGGCGCCGTAGCCGCTGCCATTCTGGCCCATGCCGGGCTGGAAACGGTTCTTGTAGAACGGAACCTCGACAATGTGAAACCTTGCGGAGGAGCTATCCCGCTTGGACTTATCGAGGAATTCAACCTTCCTGCCGAACTTGTTGAAAAGAAGCTTTCTCACATGCGGGCCCGGTCGCCGAAAGGACGGGTTATAGGTATGCATATGCCGAACGGCTATGTGGGAATGGTGCGCCGCGAAAGGTTCGATCGCTATCTGCGCGATCAAGCCGGCAAATCGGGATGCGAGGTGATGGAAGGCCTGGTAAGTTCGATAGATCGGCAAGGCGATTCGTTCATCATCAAAACGCTGAACGACAAACTTCCTCCGATCGAGGCGAGATATATTATTGGAGCTGACGGAGCAAACTCGAAAACCGCCGACCTGCTGCATTTCCCGCCAAACGAACTGAAAGTGATCGCAATGCAGCAGCGGTTCAGATACACTCCGGCAATCGAAAAGTTCAGCGATATCGTTGAAATCTGGTTTGACGGCGAGGTGTCGCCGGATTTTTACGGCTGGATCTTTCCCAAGGCAGACCATCTGGCAATCGGCACGGGAACGGAGGATCATAAGCATAACATCAAGGCGCTTCAGAAACGGTTTGTTGAAAAAATCGGTATAACCGCCCGACCTTATCTCGATGAAGCCGCGAAAATTCCCATGAAACCAAGACGTTCATTTACAGGAGATCGGGCAATTCTTATCGGGGATGCCGCCGGACTGGTGACGCCTGCCAATGGCGAGGGAATCTTTTTTGCCATGCGCTCAGGCAAACTCGGGGCGCTTGCCTTGATCGACCACATTAAAAACGGAAGCCCGCTCGACCTCTACGAAAAAGAGTTCCGTAAACTCTATGCGCCGATCTTTTTCGGACTGGAAGTTCTGCAGAGCGTGTATTACCGCAATGACCGGCTCAGGGAGAGCTTCGTTGCGATCTGCGCCGATGACGATGTACAGCGCATTACCTTCGACTCCTATCTCTACAAGAAGATGGTCCCGGCGCCCTGGAGCGTGCAGATGAAGATTTTCTCGAAAAACATCTACCACCTCCTCAAGGGAAGCTGATCTTCAGGGAGGCTTCCGCTCAGAAAACATCGTTTTTGATAACCTGTTACCGAATAGAACCGTATGAGCCTGAACTGGGCCGGGCTGCTTTCGCTGCCAAACTGGCTGATTCATCTTTCATCCTCGCTGGAGTGGGGTGTCGCGGCTTTTATGATGTACCGCTATGGCAGGATAACCGGGAGGGAGGAAATCCGATTTTTCGGGCTCTCGATGCTGCCTCACTGGTTCGGAAGCTTTTTCGTGCTGGCCTACCATATTTCTACCGACAGCATCCCGCTGCTGCTCGATCTTTCGGAAACTATCAATCTGTTCGGCAGCATTTCGCTGTTGTGGTCGACTCTGAGAATTCTGAAAATAACCGGAAAGACGCCGGCTACTGGCATAATGGCAGGACTCGCGACCGTCATGATTGCCGGCAAACCGCAATCGTATATGGGAGAAGACATTTTCGATGCGATTCTTCAGATTTCAAGCGTGGTTTACATCACGTTTCTGATTATGCTGATCAGGGTAAGGAAAAAAGATCCGACCGTATTTTCAGGACTTACCGTTGCCGGGTTCTGGTTCGTTCTGGTATTCATCTCCGTTACGGTTTTCTTCATGTATCTGGCGACCGGGGTAAGAGGGTACCCTTCGCTCTCGCATGACGACCTGCTGCATGGCTCGGCAGAGAGCCTGCTTACCATCAGCAACCTCATGATTGTGCTGGGCATTCACCGTCAGACCAGATGGTATGAAACCCAACAGAATGCTATCTCAGGGCTTGAGCTTCCGTGAATAGACTTTCGGGTCGGCAAGCAGTGCCAGGGCTTTCTGTACGACAGGATCGTCGCCGAGTTCTGCCCTGCGCGATGCTTTTTCGTCGCCGTGGCGCATAATTTCAAGCTCAAGCAACCGGGCAATCCGCTCCGATTCCCCCTCGACGCGTTTCTGTTTCATTCTTGCGAGCTCCTGTTTCAATCCCCGAATACTTTCCGGCTCTCCTGCTTTTGTATCCCCCTGCTCTTCAGCGACGCTCTCCTCAAGTTCCTTGAGCCGCCGTTCCGGAGCCGAAGTGAATGAAAAGTTCTGCTGACGGAGAAAGGAAGCGAATTCTTCAATCAACACTGAACGATCGAGCGGTTGACGAACAGAATCGGAATGCAATGCCCGGTACCGAACGGCAAATAAAAAGATCATGCCCTTGCGTCGAAGCTCCTGCTCATATTCGGAACGAGGTACGTCCGCCACTGTCATATCCGGAGCAATACCGCCGCCGCCGTACACCTTGCGTTTTCCTGCCGTGTAATAGACCGGCAGAGCCTTGCGTTCATCGCTTTTCTTCAGGACATTTCGTGCCGTACCGCTATCGGCATGCGGCTTCTGGATCAATCGACCGGAAGGGGTATAGTATTTTGCCGTCGTGACTTTCAGGGTATTGTCGTAGGGCAGTCGTATGACGGACTGTACCAGACCCTTCCCATATGAGCGTTCTCCGAGAACGACTCCGCGATCCAGATCCTGTATGGCCCCCGAAATTATTTCGGATGCGGATGCGCTCTCCCGGTTGATCAGTACGGCAATCGGAAACGCTTCGGCTATGGGGAGCTGTTCCGTTTTATAGATTTTCTCCGATTCCGGAGATCGCCCCCTTATGGTGACGACCGTACTGCCTTTCTCCATAAACAGCGAAGATATTTCAACCGCTGCCGTAAGCAGGCCTCCGGGATTACCTCGAAGATCGATAATCAGACCGTTCATCGGCTGCCGACTCTCTGCGGCTTGACGAAGCAGTTTTTCAACTGCCTGACGGATCTCTTCCGTTGCATGACTTGAAAAGCTGCTGATCTCCAGATAACCGGTTTGTCCGATAATGCCGGAATAAGGCACAGTTCCGGCCCTGACTTCCTCTCTCGAGAGGGTAATGATCCCTGGATCCCGACCTCCTTCCCGCTCGATTTTCATCATAAGCGGAGTCCCGGTTCCCCCTTTCATCATCGTCCTGATCTCGTCGAGATTCTTTCCTGTAACGGAATTGCCGTTGATCCGGACAATCCTGTCGCCAGTCCTGATTCCGGCTTTCCATGCGGGATAGCCTTCAAGTACCGATGTTATATAGACTTTTTCAACGAATCTGCTCATACTGAGCCCGATGCCGGTGTACTGTCCGCTGGTCATTTCACCAAGCTCTTCGGACTGATTCTCATCGAGAAAGACCGTATAGGGATCAAGAACCGCAAGCATGCCGTCAATGGCGGCGTACATGAGTTTAACTGCGTCAAGCGGTTCAACATAGTTCTCGGAGAGTCTGCGGTATACCTCGCCAAGCAGGTCTATGCCTTTTACTATTTCAAAGTATTCCTGCCCGGGTTTCTCCTGCGGAACGGCCTGCAGTGAAGATACGGGCAGGGAGAAAGCAAGGAGTGCCGCTGTCAGTCCTGCAGCGACATGCTTGCGGAATGATACTGGTTTCATGTGGCAGAGCTGAGCGTTGTTGATCGATCGTTTTCCCTTCGGTGGCCGCCCCGACGCCTTCTGCGAACCCACACGTTTATGGCAGCCTGCTGAGGCACTTCACTCATCATTGCTGATTGAGGCTACCTCAGCGCCTGTTCGAGAGCCGTTGCGCTGTCGGTTTTTTCATCCCTGTATTTGACGATAACCGGAGTATAAAGCGACAGGCCGTTCTCTGCGGCAAAATCGCCTTTGAGGGCTCTTGAACCGGCAACAACAACCGCTCCGGAAGGAATTACAAGCGGACCAGCGGCGTTCCTGCGATGAATGGTTCCGTTAACCAGATCATAGACCGGCGTCGATCCGTTCAGAATCACTCCTGTACCGATGACGGCGCGCTCCTGGACAATCGTGCCTTCATAGATGCCGCAGTTTCCTCCGACCATCACATCATCTTCAATGATGACCGGCATAGCGCCGACAGGCTCGAGCACTCCGCCGACCTGCACTCCGGCGGAGAGATGCACGTTTCTGCCAACCTGGGCGCAGCTGCCGACAAGCGCATGTGAATCGATCATGGTTCCAGCGCCGACATAGGCTCCGACGTTGACATAAGCCGGAGGCATCATGACGACCGTAGGCGCAAGATAAGAGCCGTCCCTCACGGACGATCCGCCGGGAACGACTCGTACGTTCTGTTCAAGGGTTATCTCTTTCAGAGGCCAGGTATCCTTGTCTATAAATGCAAAAGCACCGAGACTGCCCTCGGGAGCAACAGTAACGCCGGTCAGCTTTCCAAGACGCATACCGACGAGAATGCCCTCTTTGACCCATGTATTGACTACCCATGCCCCGTCTTTTTTTTCTGCGGCCCTGACGATGCCGTTATTGAGCAGTTTTTTGAACTCTCCGAAAATCCTCCTGGCATCGGAATTTACCGCAAGCTCTGCAGCTCCTGCTGTTGACAGCGAAAGTATCTCCTGTTGTATTAATTCGTATGATGACATGGCTAACGGTGCGGTTGGTTAGAGTTCGCCGTATTCGGCGGTTATGTCTTTATTGTTTTTACGGTTGTAAAACCTGAAATCGTCGCTGCGAAGGCTTTCGTCCTGCTTGACGCGAACAAAAACCATATGCTGAAGAAACCATTTCAGCTCGGTTTTCATCTCGGTATTCTTGAGCGGTTCGGCTACGGTAGGACTGACGTAAAGATCGAGCTGCTGAAACTTCAGGCTCTGCTGCAGCGCATATTTCCGCAGCCACCGCTCGATCTGGTTGATGGTTGTGAAACGAGCCTGCACCACGCCGGAGCCTCCACAGGCGGGACACTGATCGCCCATGCGCTGCATGAGACTCGGTCGGATACGTTCGCGGGTGATCTGCATAATGCCGAAATCGGACATTGGCAGGATATTCGATTTGGCCCGGTCGTTGCGCAACTCGGTCTTCATGGCGTCATGCACTTTTTTGGCATTTTTCGGATCGAGCATATCGATAAAGTCCACTACAATAATTCCGCCTATGTCGCGCAGCCTGAGCTGACGGACAATCTCGCGAGCGGCCTCAAGATTGGTTTTAAGAGAGTTTTCCTCCTGTTCGCGCTTGGCCGCATAACGTCCGCTGTTGACGTCAACCACCACCATGGCTTCGGTGTGCTCGATGATGATATATCCGCCCGACTTAAGCCACACCTTGCGCGAAAAGATGGACTCGACATCCTTGGCTATACTGTATCCTTCAAAAAGAGGAAGCTTTCCCTGGTAAAGAGAAACGTTCTTCTCCATTTCCGGAGCAGCCCACTGGATATAGTTGAGGGTCTCTTTGTAGATTACCGGAGAGTTGGCAACTATTTCGGTTACGTCGGAGGTGAGAGAGTCTCGCAGCACGCTGGAGATAATGGTATCCTCCTTGAAAATAAGCTGAGGCGGGGAAGCGTCCTTGAGTTTTTCTTCGATCTGAACCCATTTCGTAAGGAGCTTCTCAAGATCCTGCTTGAGCAGAGACTCTTCCTGCTGCTCGGCTACGGTGCGGATAATGGCCCCGAAACCCTCAGGAAGCATGGATCGCACAAGTTTTTTCAACCGGGCCCGTTCCTTGCGCACAACCACCCTGCGTGAAACTGCAACCTGCCCTCCTCCGAAAGGAAGCAGCACCATGAACCGCCCTGCGATGGTGATGTCGGAAGTCAGACGGGATCCTTTGCTGCTGATCGGCTCCTTGATAACCTGAACGAGAATAGAGTCGTTTGGTTTAAGCTTGCCGGCAATCATCTGCGTGTAGGATTGGCGTTTTTCCGCTTTTTCCTCTTCGGTAACCGGCCCTTTTCTGCCTCCGTTGCGCTGACTACCTCTTGCATGCGGCCCTGCGGCAGGAACATCCCCGCTGCCGGCAGTTGCTGCTACTTCGCCAGCATCCCCGTCTCCATCGTCGCTGCTGACGCTTTCATCGTCGTCGTCGTCTTCAATGAGTGCGCGATAATCCTCGTTGGTGGTACCGACATCGGAAAAATGCAGAAAACCGTCCGATTTCTGGCCTATATCGACAAATGCAGCCTTAAGGCCCTCAACAACCTTGTGCACCCTGCCAAGATAGATGTCACCGATACTGCGGCGGCTTTCCGGCCGCTCGATGGTCAGCTCTGCAAGCCGGCCCTCTTCAACAAGAGCGACCTGAATCTCGTCGCCGATCTTGTTCATGAGGAGTTGTTTGTTCATACTCTTCTTCATTCGAAAACTTTTTATAATGGAAATATCCGGGGCCCCGCCCCTATGGTTATATGCTCTTTCTGTTTTTCAGCTGCGTATAAGGAGCTGATACAATTTTTTCTTGCCGCCTTGATTGCCCGTTAACGGTAACCGTGTACAATAATCAGACGTTCCGGTCATAACCGGAAACGAATATGCGCATAAGAAGAACTGTCCCTGATTCATATTTCCCGGTCGGACAAGTCGTGTTTGCCTGACTGTCCTGCCGCTGTCCCTGATTGTATATGTTTCCCCGGAGAGTCCCGGAAGAATCGTTCAATCCGAAGTGCAGAAGCCCCGTTACAGGCAGCCGCAAGAGGCAGGATAAAAGGATTACAGGCCAACAAATAAGATAAGAAATTATACCGGCAAACAGCAACACGACGGAAGGAGAGGCGCATGTTCACCAGTATATCATTTTGCGGCGCATTACGCTATATTACGGGATAAAAACGCAACCGTTCTTATCGAAAAAGAGGCACGAAGATACTCCATGAACACCGATTACGAATATCCGTTCTGGCGGAACACCGAACTGGTCTGCGGCATTGACGAAGCTGGCAGAGGGCCTCTGGCCGGACCGGTTGTCGCTGCGGCCGTGGTGTTCCCCCGCTGGTTCACCCCGGGAAGAGACCGGCTTTCGCTGCTTAACGACTCCAAAAAGCTCTCTCCGGGACTTCGCATGGAACTTGCGTCCTCCATTAAAGCCTCCGCATTGTACTGGGCGACAGCCTTGATCGAGCCGGAGGCGATCGACCGGATCAACATTTTTCAGGCAACCATGCTGGCCATGAACAATGCTGTTACTTCGCTGTCTGAGCTCCCAGAGATGCTGCTTGTCGACGGCAACCGTTTCAGACCTTTGCTGCCGATACCTTATGAAACCATAGTAAAAGGCGATGCAAAAGTATTTTCCATCGCCGCAGCATCCGTTCTCGCGAAAACCTGCCGGGACGCTATCATGAAAGAGTATGCCCGGCACTATCCACAGTACGGTTTCGATCGGCATTTCGGGTACCCAACCGGAGAGCACATACGGGCAGTTGCACAATATGGCAGAAGCCCTATTCACCGAAAAAGCTTCAAACTGAAACAACTCGGGGAAAAGTAGAATTCCGCAATCATGGATCATGACCCGCATTCGCTTGGCCGCCAGGGAGAGCTGCTGGCGGCCGAATATCTCGCCGGAAAAGGATACCGGATAATCGTTAGGAATTACCGGCATCGCCGCAACGAGATCGATATAATCGCCTTCGATGGGCGCACGCTCTGCTTTATAGAGGTTAAAACCAGAGGTTCCCTTGAAAAGGGGCATCCGGTCGAATCGGTCACACCTCAGAAACAGAAAGAGATCATCAAGGCGGCAAAATCCTATCTGCTGACTCTGAAAAACCGTGAACCAGACTGCCGGTTCGACGTGATTGCAATTCTTGCCGATGCGATGGATAACGACAGAATAAGCTCGTTCACCATCGAGCATTTCATTGACGCATTCTGGGAGGAAACGGGATGAACGCGGCATGAGTGGGCGATAGCGCTAATTCGGGCTAATTTTGTTATCTTGAGGTTTATTTTGTTCACCCAGTCACATTCCGAGATATTATGCCTGATACCGGTACACAGACACCATCTTCCTACTTAGCAACCAATATCCAGATTCTGGACGGCATCGAGCATGTTCGCATGCGCCCTGCAATGTATATCGGCGATATTCATACCAGAGGACTGCACCATCTTGTTTATGAGATTGTCGATAACTCCATCGACGAAACTCTCGGAGGGTATAACGATTACATTTTTGTTGGCCTGAATCCCGACGGCTCGGTTACGGTTATAGACCGCGGACGCGGTATTCCGGTGGACATCCACCCCGAAAAACAAAAATCCGCACTTGAACTGGTCATGACCGTTATCGGCGCAGGAGGCAAATTCGACAAGGGCGCCTACAAGGTTTCAGGCGGTCTGCACGGTGTAGGCGCATCTGTCGTCAACGCGCTTTCCGAGTGGTGCGAGGTAGAAGTCTATCGCGACGGCAAGGCTTATTTCCAGCGCTACGAACGAGGCGTACCTCAGGGAGATGTCAAAGAGATAGGCGCTTCGGACCTTCGCGGAACGAAAACAACGTTCAAACCCGACCATCAGATTTTCAAGACAACCGAGTTCCGCAGGGATATCATTATCGATCGCATGCGCGAATTGGCATTCCTGAATAAAACCCTTCGCATCACCGTACAGGATTCCGATGGCAACGAAGAGGTATTCCATTATGAGGGCGGACTTAACGAGTTCGTACAGTTTACCGATCAGAACCGGATAAAACTTCTCAAGGAACCGGTCTATATATACGGAGAACGCGACTCCACCATTGTCGAACTGGCACTGCAGTACAACGACTCATATCAGGAGAACGTTTTCAGCTATGTCAACAATATCAACACCCATGAAGGCGGCACCCATGTAACCGGATTCCGGAAAGCCCTCACCCGTACGCTGAACGCATACGCACAGAAAAACGATCTTCTGAAAAACCTGAAGCTCTCCCTGACCGGAGACGATTTCAAGGAGGGACTGACTGCGGTGATTTCGGTCAAGGTAGCCGAACCGCAGTTCGAAGGGCAGACCAAAACAAAACTCGGAAACTCCGAAACGCAGAGCATTGTCGAGAGCATTGTCAACGAGCAGCTCGCAGAGTTCCTTGAAAGCAACCCGAATGTCCTTAAACTGATCATCGAGAAGGTAAAGGGTGCCGCGATGTCGAGAGAGGCTGCTCGAAAAGCCAAGGAACTGACACGTCGAAAATCGGTCCTTGAAAGTTCGGGTCTGCCCGGCAAGCTTGCAGATTGCTCGATCAACGATCCGGAACATTGCGAACTGTATATCGTCGAGGGCGATTCTGCAGGAGGCAGTGCGAAACAGGGAAGGGATCGCAGTTTTCAGGCCATCCTGCCGCTCAAAGGCAAAATTCTCAACGTCGAAAAAGCCCGCCTGCACAAAATGCTGGAAAACGAGGAGATCAAAACCATTATTCTCGCGCTCGGCACGAGTTTCGGCGAGGAGGAGTTCTCTCCGGAAAAACTCAGATATGGCAAAATCATCATCATGACCGATGCCGATGTTGACGGAGCCCATATCAGAACCCTGCTTTTAACCTTTTTCTTCCGGTACATGCGATCTCTCATCGAAGCCGGCAAGGTGTTCATAGCCCAGCCTCCGCTCTACCTTGTCAAATCCGGCAAGGATCAGCAGTACGCCTGGGATGACGACGAACGGAATGCCGTTATCGAATCGCTCAAGAAAATGCAGAAGGGAAAGGCCAATGTTCACATTCAGCGATACAAAGGTCTTGGCGAGATGAACCCGGAACAGCTCTGGAGCACGACCATGGATCCGGCTCATCGCTCTCTGTTACAGGTAAGCGTAGAAAATGCCATGGAAGCCGACAAGGTATTTTCTACGCTTATGGGAGACAAGGTTGAACCCCGCAGGGATTTCATTGAAAAGAATGCCCGTTATGTCAGGAGATTAGACGTCTGATTTCCTGACGGTTACCTCCTTCCGAAGCTCCTGAAGCCACTCTTCGTATAAACGCTGTCGTTTGTTTTCCAGCACGATCTCCTCGAGCAGGGCATAGTCCTGCCGGGGATTGAGCTGGTGAGCGCCGATTTTTTCATTCAGCCTGAAAATTGCATAGAACGAGTCGCCTTGAGGAGGATCTACTTTAACCGGCTCACTGATGTCGCCACTCTGCTTAAGGGTACCGATGACCTCTCTGAGCTGCGGACGAAGCGTGGAGAGCTGAAACACGTTCTTCGATGAAGCCGAGAGAATTGCTCCGCCCAATCTGGCAGAAACCGGATCATCTGAATATTTACCGGCCATTTCGGCAAACGTCGCTTTTCCGGCAAGGACATCCGCCCTGATCGAACGAAGCTGTCCTATTGTCCCCGCAGCATCGCTCCGGGAACGGTCGAACGCGATAAGAATATGACGGACATGCAGAGAATTGACCTCCTTGTTCAGGAGCTGGATAAGATGAAAGCCGTATCGGGTTTCAACGATATCCGAAACCTGCCCTTCCTTCAGTCCGTAGGCTGCATTCTCGAAACTCTGGATAAGCTCTCCTTTCTGAACATAGCCAAGGTCTCCTCCAAGCTGAGCTGAACCGGGATCCTGAGAATATTTTTTCGCAAGCGCTCCGAAATCGGCCCCTCCCTTGAGTTCGGCCTGCACATTCCCGATCATGGCCTTGGCTCCGGAACGGCTTTCGGCAGAAACATCCGGGTATTTAAGAATCTGCGAGACCGAAACTCCCTCCGGGATCACAGGAAGACGGCTTTTATTTGCCTCAAAAAACGCCATGGCCTCTTCGTGTGTAACCGTAACGCCGGACAGCTTCTTCCTGCGAAGGCTTTCGATCAACTGCTGATTTTTAATTTCCTGACGAAGCTCTCTGCGAATCACCAGCGAACTCTTTCCGAATTTCGACTCCATCTCCTCTCTGGATGAGAAACGGGATGCAAGGACTTTCATTCTTTCGCCGACTAGCCCCTCAAGAGCGGCATCGTCAATACCGGTACTGTCGATCTTTGCCTTGGCCAGAATTACTTTCTGGTCTATCAGGGAATTCAGCACTTTTTCCGGAATGGTTTTATCCCCTTTCGATTCAGGATACTGCATATGAGTCATCAGTACCCGTTCATCCAGCTCCGACTGAAGAACGACCTCATTGCCGATAACGGCGACAATACGATCCGCTATTGCAGCAGCAGCCGTTCCCGAGATGAAGGGCATACACAACAGAATCAGTGCGCAAACTGTCGTCATCACTTTTTTCATCCTCTTTATCTCCTTACTTGATATTGTTCATGTTATAACCCTCATATCGCCGTCACTCTACGAAACACTGCCGCCTCTGAGCCTTACCGACGACTTTGTCGCCTTAAGCCAGTCATAGACGATGGGGGCGGCAACAAAAATGGACGAGTAGGTTCCGATAAGAATTCCTGTGAAAACAGCAAAAGCGAATCCTCTGATTGCCGGACCTGCGAAAATGAAGAGAATCAGCACGGAGATAAGTGTCGTCCCCGAGGTAATGATGGTGCGGCTGAGCGTCTGGTTCATGCTTTCATTGAATATCGCTTCGTATTCTGAAGGCTTCCGCCCGCGGATCCTCTCCCTTATTCGGTCGTACACCACGACGGTATCGGTAATGGAGTATCCGGCAACGGTGAGAAATGCCGCGATGATGCTCTGATCCATTTCCAGCGGCATGAATGCGAAAAGTCCCCCGAGAATGCTGAACAGACCAAGCACCGTGAGCACGTCGTGAAAAATAGCGACAACCCCGGCAGCGGCAAATTTAAGTTCGAAGCGTATGCCCACATAGAGCAGTATGGCGGCAAGGGCGCCGAGTAATGCTTTGAGCGCCGACCATTTAAGATCTGAAGCGATGCTCGGCCCTACGGAATCGATACGCACGATTTCATGGCGATTATCCGGAAACCGCGCATTGAAGGCATTGGAAACAAGCGCTTTCAGTTCATTGGTCTGACCGCTGAACACCGTGCTGAGCAGAAACGAACGGTCGATGCCGTACTGCTTCAGAGTTCCGGAAACGCCGGCCTCCTTGAGCACGGCTCTTACGCTGCCGACTTCAACGTTTTTATCGAAGCGTATCACCACCTCGGAACCTCCCCTGAAATCTATCCCGTAATTAAGTCCCCTGAAGGCAAGGGAGACAATACCAGATAACAGAAGCACCATGGAAATGACGTAGGCTATTTTACGGTGCTTGATAAAATTAAAGCTGGTTTTATGAAAAATCCTCATGGCTTGTGTCTCATTGAATGATTAACCGAAACTCTTTTCTGAAAGCATGTTTTTCGAAAGCATGAAATTGAAAACCTCCTTCGTCACCACAATAGCGGTAAACAGGCTTGCCGCCGTACCGATCATAAGGGTAACGGCAAACCCCTGTATAGGACCGATACCGAAGGTGTAAAGCAGATATGCAGACGCCAGCGTTGTTACATGCGAGTCGAGAATTGATGAGAACGCCTTGTCGTAACCGGCAGCTACCGCCGAAACAATCGACTTGCCATCGGCGAGTTCCTCTCTGATCCGCTCATAAATCAGCACGTTTGCGTCAACGGCCATTCCCATGGTCAACACAATTCCGGCAATACCCGGAAGCGAGAGCGAGGCATTGAATCCCGCAAGCACGGAAAGCACGACCAGGATGTTCAGGACAAGAGCCATATCGGCTGCGATACCGGCAGTACGATAGTAGAAAAGCATGAAAACCGACACAGCCAGAAAACCCCATAGCAATGAGAGCATGCCGGCCCTGATGTAATCTGCTCCAAGTGACGGGCCAACAGTACGTTCTTCGATGATTCTGACCGGTGCGGGCAGAGCGCCGGCTTTAAGAACGATTTCAAGATCTTTCGCCTCTTCGACGCTCTCGATGCCATTGATAACGGAGTTCCCGTTAGGAATTTTCGACTGAACTACCGGAGCGCTGTAAACCGCACCATCAAGCACAATAGCTACCCGTTTGCCGATATTGGCTCCTGTTATTCTGGCCCACTTTGCCGTACCTTCGGAGTTCATTTCCATAAGCACTTCAGGCTGAGCGCCTTCGGCACTGAACGAGGCTTTGGCTTCGGTGATGACACCTCCCGTCAATTCAGCGGTTTTCCTGAGCAGAAAAACAGAATAGTAGTTCCGGCCATCCTGCAACTGGTCAGGTTTTGCCGCAAGGAGCAGCTCGCTGTCCTGAGGAATAAGCGTCTTGATATCGCTTCTCTGAAACAGCTTAACGACAAACTCCCTTGATTCGGCAGGAACATACACGTTACCGTTCTGCATAATGGTAAGTACATCATAAAGCGGACCTGCCGATTTGGATGCCGCAACAGGTGCAGGCGGAGGCACACCGGCAGGAATGCGCACAGCGGCCGTATCGGCGGCGGCAACTGGAACGTTGCTTTGCGCAGCAAGAGACGAATTCAGTTTATCGAGTACCCGCAGCATAACTTCCGGTTCGCGGAGCAGCTTAAATTCAAGTTTTGCCGTACCTTTGAGCAGATTTCTCACCCGGTTTTCATCGGATATGCCGGCAAGTTCGATGATGATGCGGCGACTGCCCTGCGTGGTTATCACCGGTTCGGCAACTCCATACTGGTCTATACGGTTGCGGATGATCTCCCTTGCCCTGGCGAGAGCATCTTCAGATTCCTTTTGCAGCTTGCCGATTATTTCCCTGTCGCTGTTCCGTATATCGTAGAAATACCGACTGAGCCTGATATTCTGTTTTCCGAATTCCGCGGAAAGCAGATCGATAACCTGTGCGTTACTGTTCGAAGCCTGTTTGCGGACACTTTCCATGATAGCATGAAAACGCGCATCCTTGTTCCATGCTTTCTGTTCGAAAAGATCTATCTGATCGACTTCCATGACAAGATGCATACCTCCTCTCAGATCGAGGCCTAATTTGAGGCTTTTTTTACGTGCATTTTCAATTTCTTCACGATGGCTGACGCTGAATTTCAGGCTGTCTTCGCCTGAGGCGAAACTGTCCATCTGTTTCGATAACGAGTAATCACGCCATGTCGGCCACAACGACCATAGAGACACAACCGTTACCAGAACAATCAGAAAAAGGTTGAAGGGTTTATTTTTCATTATAGGTAAAGCTTTTCGCGCGATGGAAATAATTCAGCCAATATATAAAACGGGGTAGTGATTAACAATCTGTCTGGTTCATGGTTGATCGACACAGCCTGAAGCCCGTTACCCATATTAAATAAAAAAGCCCGGACAGTACCGGGCTTTCTGAAACGGAAAACAACGCCTATCCCCAGATATCCTGGACAATATTATTATACCAGCCGCGGGCAAAGGTAGCCTCCTCATTGAGATGATCGTCATCGGCATCCATAGGAGTCAGACCGCCTGAACCCGGAATCTCCACAATCCCCGCAGAGGTCAGCTTGTAAACGCCGGCAACCGAAACGCCATAACCCGGCCCGATCAGGCTGTAACATGTATTGACCAATGACGGCGGTGCCGGGACCTTGCCCTGGCAAAGCCTGATTATCGAAGCGGCAACCACCTTACCCTGGCTGCTTGCGGCAAAACCGGATTTCGGCATTGCACCGGCTATACAGGCGTCGCCGATAACATGGATACCGGGATGAATAGTCGATTCGAATGTTATGGGGTTGACCGGACACCATCCAGAGGCATCGGTAAGACCTGCATCAACTGCGATCTTTCCTGCCTGCTGGGGCGGAATTATATTGATCACATCGCCTTTCTCGACACCGAAATCTGTTGTTACCGTCATGGCGGCTGCATCAACTTTAGAAATCTTTCCGCCTGTAGCCACTGAACGCCACTCGATCATGCCGGGATATAGCTTTTCCCACCCTTTCTTGAACAGGCCCTGCTTGGAAAACTTGTCTTTCGGGTCAAGAATGATGATTTTCGACTTGGGCTTTTTCTCCTTCAGATAATGAGCGACAAGACTTGCTCTCTCATAGGGTCCCGGAGGACATCTGAAAGGATTGGCAGGAGGACAGATAAGCACCGTGCCGCCGTCATTCATGGCAAGCAGCTGTTTGTGAAGAAGCGCAGTCTGCGGCCCAGCTTCGTATGCATGGGGCATTTTCGTGTTCGAGACACTTTCGCTGTATCCTTCAATAGAGTTCCACTTGAAGTCGATGCCGGGCGAAACGATAAGGCGATCATAATTGAGAACCTTGCCACTCTTTAGAGTTACCGTGCCTTTTGCCGCGTCTATAGATGATGCGGAATCGGCAATGACATTGACGCCATATCTGTTTTTAAGGACCGTATAGGTCTGGGCGATATCCTCCATATTTTTCAAACCGCCAAGTACCCAGTTACTGAACGGACAGGTATAGAAGGTCGCTTTAGGCTCGATAAGAGTTACTGACAGCGATGGATCGAGCTTTCTGAGATACTTGGCAGCAGAGGCACCTCCGAAACCGCCACCGATTACGACAATACGGTTCTGCGCAGCATAGGCCGGTCTTACGGCACCGAAAATACCGAGAGCAGAACCGGCTACACCCGAAACAAGGAGTTTATTGAAATCCCTGCGCGAAAATTTTTGACTCATGATCGATTCTCCCTGTTATTTGTTTTTCTGCCATACTGTTCCGAAATACTGAGCAATCATGCGGATCTCTTCATCTGAATATCCTTTAGCATGCCTTATCATGACAGTGGAATAACGGGCTCCGGACTTGAAATCCTTCAGAGCTGCTTCCAGATATTCAGGCGATTTCCCATAAAAAGAGGGAATAATACCGACGCTCCGACCATCAGTCCCATGGCAGGAAGCGCATGAAAGCGCAAGAATCTGACCTCGAGGGTCGGGATTGCACACCTGAGTCACAGCCTTCTTTGTCGCCTTCTTCTGGGCGGCAACGGCCTCAGCTCCTGTGCCAAGCAGAGCTGAAAAGACAAAACAGGCAGTCAGCATCGATCTGATAGTAACCTGCATAATATTTTTCTCCTGATTGATTGTTAGAAAGAGCACTGCGCAATCCATTATTGCTTCACTATGTTCATATAACGGCAGCTTCAGCGGAAAACTCATTATCCATGCTGTCAGTAAACCGCAAACTCAGACGGTCGCCTTTTTTCCCTGCAAATTTGAACTGCAGAAAAGGATCTTTCGACACAGAAGCCCCAAGCTGGAGCTCAAGCAGTGGTTGACCGTTCAATGAAACGAATCCCTCTTTTATAAAATGAGCCGGTACAAGATTTCCTGATTCGTCTTTTCTTGATCCGGACTCGTTAGGGTGCGAAATAATCACCTTGACCGACACAATCCCGTTATCCTCTTTTGCAAGTATCCTCATATCTTCCTTTATTTTAATACTGTAGAAACAAGCCGTTCAGCAGGCCTGAGCCAGCACATCAACATGAACCGATGCCGCGTAATATTTCCCACCCTCTCTGACAACGCCATAAAGCAGAGAACTCTCTTTCATTTTTATATTGAGAGCAAACCAGGGAATGGATCCACCATGAAGCGAACAGCTGAATACGAGTGGAGTAAGATTCTTTTCTACAAACAGATAAAGCATATCGGCCTTTATATCTGTATTAATTTCCACCGGCACTGCAGAGCTGTCGGACGCAACAGCTGGTGCCGTCAGGGTAATCCGATTCGTTTTTTCGGGAGTTTTTGTACCAAGAACATTGAGAAAGGCCTGTTCAATAGAGACCTGCTGAAATGACTTCCCGTTCCATGCCGCGACAAGACCCGCAGGACGAATAAACAGCAGGGCTGCGGACAATAAACTCTTTTCAATAAATGCTCTTCTCTTCATGTTATTTAATAAAATGGTTGTAACCACGTGCATCTGCACTCCTGCGGAACCGGACAGGGCAGTTCTATTCATTCGTACTGTGATAATATACCCTTGCGGATGCGCTTAAAACCCTGACAGACAACGTTTACGCTACGATCGCAGTTCTCTGGAACCACCTTACGGCGACAAACAGGTTTCTCTTTCGGTATATAACTATATGATTATATGAAAAATATACCTATTAATGCAAATTTTTTATGTTTTCCTCTGATATTCGGAATGCACCGACAGGAATAGAACCGCATTGGAAGAACAACAATTTCGATTCAGACGCATGGATAAGCAAATCACACTGTTGCTATGCATTCTGTATATTACGCAGACTATACATTTTATCCTACACGTCTCTTTATCACTTTATAATTACGTCTTATACCAAAATGCTTGCTGTCGGATTTTATTCAGATCATTTTTCTCTTCTGTAATTGATTTATTATAGAACAATGTTTCACGTGAAACACAACATCCGTTTCCATGTATGACATTATCGTTGCAGGCGGCGGCCATGCCGGCTGTGAAGCAGTACTTGCCTCTGCAAGAATAGGCCTCACCTGCCTTCTTATCAGTTCCGACCTTACGGCTCTAGCAAGAATGTCGTGCAATCCAGCCATCGGTGGAGTCGCAAAAGGCCAAATGACGAGAGAAATCGACGCTCTGGGCGGAGAGATGGGAAAGGCAATAGATGCAGAAGGGATACAGTTCCGAATGCTGAACAGAAGCAAGGGCCCCGCCATGCATTCTCCAAGAGCACAGGCAGACCGTATGCTTTACTCTCAATACATGCGGCGCATCATAGAAAAAGAAAAAAACATCGATCTGCTGCAGGATACCGTTACCGGGATAAAGAAACAATCAGGAAAGGTTTCGGGCGTCTATATCTCTACAGGAACCTTTATCGGGTCGCGAGCGGTAATTCTCGCTTGCGGCACCTTTCTGAACGGTCTTATTCATATAGGCCTCAATCATTTTCCCGGTGGAAGAACATTGGCTGAACCGCCAGTTACAGGGCTTACTGAAAACCTTTTATCCTTTGGATTCAGAGCCGGTCGCCTTAAAACCGGAACGCCGCCTCGAATAGACAAAAGAAGCGTAGATTATTCCAGGGTTGAAGAACAGATGGGCGATCCTCTGCCTGCTCCATTTTCATTTTCGACACATAGCCTTGAAAACCGCTTACAACTCAGTTGCTATCTTACGAAAACAACGACTGAAACTCATGAGATCCTGAGATCCGGATTTGAACGCTCCCCTCTGTTTTCCGGAAAAGTCAAAGGAACAGGCCCTCGATATTGTCCATCTATTGAAGACAAAATCAACCGTTTTTCCAATAAAGAGAGCCATCACATCTTTCTTGAGCCAGAAGGCTTCGATACCAATGAAATGTATGTCAACGGGTTTTCGACATCTCTACCGGAAGATATTCAATTGCTTGGGCTTAAATCAATTCCTGGTCTTGAAAAAGTTAAAATGATCCGACCTGGATACGCCATTGAATACGATTACTTTTTCCCTTACCAGATCAAAAGCACGCTTGAAACTAAAAACATCGATAATCTTTATTTTGCAGGTCAGATAAATGGTTCTTCAGGATATGAAGAAGCGGCAGCGCAGGGGCTTATGGCCGGTATCAATGCCTCTCTGAAACTCCTCGAAAAACCGCCGCTTATACTGAAACGGTCTGACGCTTATATAGGAGTTCTTATCGATGATCTGATTACAAAAGAAACAGAGGAGCCCTACCGCATGTTCACATCTTCTGCGGAACATCGTCTCCTTTTACGACATGACAATGCGGATCTCCGACTTTGCTCCTACGGTTTTAATGCTGGATTGCTGGATGAAAATTCTATGAATGCCTGTCGCATAAAAATGTGCTCCATAGAGAACGTGAAATTTCTGGCAGGTAACTATAAATTTCGGCCTGAAACAATCAATCAGCACCTCTCCAATTGTGGTGTGGCTGAAATTCAAGGCTCTCTTTCAGCTCTTAATCTTATGAAACGTCCCGGCATCACTTTCCCTATGCTTCTTGACGCTAACGAGAATTTTCGAGATTCTGTTTCAGAAATCACATCAGATCGTCTTGTGTTCGAACAGATTGAGATAGATATCAAATATGAAGGTTATCTTAAGAGAGATTTACTGATGTCCGAGCGAATCATCCGTCTCGAATCCCTACAGATTCCTCCTTCATTTCAATATGAACTTGTATCCGGTCTATCCAATGAAGGCAGAGAAAAACTTATCAGGCATCGTCCTGAAACAATCGGTCAGGCAACAAGAATACTTGGAGTATCGCCATCCGACATATCTGTTCTTATGATCAAACTCGGGCGATAATGTATTCATGTTTCACGTGAAACATGCCCGAACATTTTTTCATTTTACTTTTTCTTTTCATGGACAATCTTATTCATGATATTCTGGAAAACGATCTGCTATTCGGAAAAGACAAGGAAGAGTTCATTGTCGGAGCCTATCAGTATTCCGATTCCCTGATCAGAATTTTTTTTCGTTCAGGCGATGCCGTTCTGTTTCGTGACGATCCTTTTTATCCTTTCTTTTTTATCTCTGACAGCGCACTTCTTGAAGGCTTCATCCCGGATGACAGAAAAAAGTTCTGGCTCGTTAAACTGCAGGGGGGGAATTTTTATCGTTACCTTGCCATCTTCAGTAGCTGGAAATCCTTCAGAGCCGCTCATGATTTTATAAATGCAAAAAAGAATGCCCTGCTCACCGGGAATATCATCTCTTCACCCGAAGGTGAAAGTTCGCTTACCTATAGCAAAGGCGATGCCGTTACACAGTATTTTATGCAGACAGGAAAAACCCTTTTCAAAGGGATGCTTTTCGACGATCTGCACCGCCTGCAGCTCGATATAGAAACATATTACAAACCAGTCGGGGGAAGCGGTGAGCGTTTTTCCGATGAAATCATCATCGTATCTCTTTCCGATAACAGAGGCTGGGAAGAAGTACTCCACTCAAAAAACAGCAATGAAAAGACTTTGCTTGAAAACGTCATAAGAACCATTGCAAGTAAAGACCCCGATGTTATAGAAGGTCATAACATTTTCAGCTTTGATCTCCCTTATCTTCAGAAACGCTGTGCATTTCACGGCCTTCAGTTTTCCATCGGCAGGGACGGCATGCTTCCAAAAACTTTTCCCTCCAGTATCCGCTTTGCGGAAAGGAGCATAGACTTTACTTTTTTCGATATCCCCGGCCGTCATGTTATCGACACTCTTTTTCTTGTACAGAGTTACGACATATCGAAACGCGCATTGCAGAGTTATGGACTTAAAGCCGTTGCTAAACATTTCGGTTTTGCTTCACCTGATCGGACGTATATTGATTACAAGGATATAGCCTCGACCTGGGAAAACGATCACGAAAAACTTCTCGCATACGCCCTTGACGATGTCAGGGAAACAGGTGCTTTATCGAGAATGCTCTCCGGAAGCAATTTCTATACCTCGCAGATGGTTCCTTATACCTATGCCATGACTTCACGTCTCGGTCCTGCAGCTAAAATCGAAGCGCTTTTCGTTCGTGAATATCTGCGTCAAAAACAATCTCTGCCAAAACCATCCATTGGACAACAGTTCGCCGGCGGCTATACAGAAGTGTTTCTGAAAGGCGTTCTCGGTCCGATCGTCTATGCCGATGTTGAATCCCTGTATCCATCTATAATGCTTTCATTCGATATTTGTCCGAAAAGTGATGAACTCAAAGTATTTCCCGTTGTACTTCGCGATCTGAGAGAACTTCGTTTCAAGGCAAAAAGTCTCAGCGCAGAAAATATGTCGATCGGCAATAAAATGCTTTCTGACAATTTTGACGCAATGCAGGCATCCTTCAAAATTCTTATCAATGCCATGTACGGTTATCTTGGGTTCCAGAGCGGTATTTTCAATGATTTCGCTGAAGCCGACAAGGTGACTTCGACTGGACAAAACATTGCAAGAAAAATGATTGTTGAATTTGAAGCCCGTGGTTGCAAGGTCATTGAAGTAGATACGGACGGAATACTTTTTATTCCGCCTGAATCAGTAAAAACAGAAGAAGAAGAGAGATCTCTTGTCAAAGAGGTTTCTTCTTTCATGCCTGAAGGAATCAGAATAGGTTTTGATGGCAGATTCAAGAAAATGATCTCCTATCTTAAAAAAAACTATGCCCTTCTGAGTTATGATAATATCATGACCGTAAAAGGCTCCTCTCTTTCAAGCCGAAGCGGAGAAAAATTCGGACGGGAGTTTATTCGTAAAGGATATGAAACACTTCTTTCAGAAGATATATCCGGTCTTCATGACCTGTATGTAGAATACAGAAATAACATTCTTAATCATGTTCTCGATATTGGCGACTTTTCCAGAACGGAAACGCTCAAATCAACAATTGAACAATATCTCGACGATGTAAAAATCGGAAAACGCTCAAGATCCGTTACATACGAACTTGCTATAAAATCTGATACCCTTTTCTCAAAAGGGGACAGAATAAGCTATTATATCGCCGGATCCGGTAACGGTTCGTCATTTTATGAGAGAGGTAAACTCGCATCCGATTGGGACAGAAGCAAACCCGACGAGAATACAGCTTTTTATCTTAAGCGGCTTGATGAATACTGTCAGAAGTTTCTTCCTTTTTTCAAACCCCAGGACTTCAGTATGATATTTTCGTCCGATACTCTTTTTTCTTTTTCAGCGGAAGGTATCGATATTATAAGAGAAATACGTCACACCTCGTCGGATAACGTCGTCGATGATATGATTTTTTAGTGATTTTGACCGAATGGAACTATGAAAACCCGTTAACTGTATCTTTAGGGAGCATCTGAAAAGTTCTTGTGTACCCTGATCTATACGTTGGCAGTATACGCAGTCATTCTTTTCATTGTGTATTCATCAGTTTATGCGATTCCATCCCTCCTTGACGGTGATGGTTTATCGCACTGTATTGAGATGACCTTTAATTGCTTTATATTAATCTTTTAACCTATTCACTTCCTGTTATGTCCGATAATAAAATTCTGCCGGTTACCGATGATGTGACCTGGATCGGGGTTCTTGACCCGGGGCTTGTCACCTTCGATATCGTTATGGAAACCAAATACGGTACTACGTACAACTCATATTTCATCAATGCCGATAAAAAAACAGTTGTAGAAACGACAAAAGCAAAATTCTGGCCAGTTTATCTTGATAAAATCAAGAAAGTTACCGATCCCTCAGAAATCGAGTACATTATTGTGGACCACACGGAGCCGGATCATTCCGGTAATATCCCCGATCTGCTGCGCGTTGCTCCTGACGCCACCGTCGTAGGGAGCGGCAATGCCATCAAATTTCTTCGTGACCAGACAGGTCATGATTTCAGACATCTTGTAGTCAAAAACGGAGACAGTCTGAGCCTCGGCAACAAAACTCTGCATTTTATCGGCGCTCCGAACCTACACTGGCCTGATACGATCTATACCTGGCTTGAAGAGGATCGAGTCCTCTTTACCTGCGACTCTTTCGGCTCTCATTTTTCCAATAAAGAGATGTATGATGATCTTGTCGGTGATTTTGACGATGCCTTCACCTACTATTTCGATGCCATTCTGAGGCCTTTCAGCAAATATATGCTTCAGGCTATAGAAAAAATAAAACCTCTCGATATCAAGGTCATCTGTCCCGGTCATGGACCTATTCTCCGCTCAAACTGGAAAAAATATGTTGACCTGTCACATCGTTACGCTTCAAACGCCATTGCATTGCCTAATGAGAAAAACATTCTCATAGCCTATGTATCCGCTTATGAAAACACAACGATCCTCGCACATAAAATTGCTGAAGGTCTGCGTCAGTCCTGTGATTTCACTATCGATATCTGCGATGTCGAAAATATTCATTTTTCTAAACTTGAAGATAAGATCGCTCATTGTTCGGGAATAATCGTTGGATCACCAACTATCAACCAGAATATTCTTTCCCAGATCTATCAGCTTTTTGCAGCCATCAATCCGATTCGTGACAAGGGAAAACTTGCTGCTGCCTTCGGATCATATGGTTGGAGCGGCGAGGGCGTGAAAATGATAGAAACAAATTTCTCTCTGCTTAAACTCAATGTATTCGAAAAAAATATCAGGGTTAAATTCCAACCTCATGAACCTGAATTCGAAGAGTGTATCGCTTTCGGAAAATCTTTTGCAGAAAAAATGATAAACATGTATCAACTCAGCTGCAACCTGTAAATGAAAAAAATGACTATCTACTCATGATTTTCGATAAAAAAGGGGTGCCAAAAAACACCCCTTTTTTATTTATTTTACCTGAAAATAATTTCTTGTATGGCTGTTGTTCCCGACTGTGCATTCATTTTTTCTGCAAGTTCTTTTTTCCTGAAATTCAACTCCATCCTCCATACGGAATTTTTTACACGTATATATAGCTGTCCTTTTGTCAATCTTTCTATTGTCGTTTGTGCAGCAATAGTTTCACCGACTATATCTTTCCATGACTGAAGTGCACTGTATTGCTCACATGCATCAGTCATACCGAGCCTGTCACATACCTCCTCTACAATCAGCGCAATATGTCTTGGATCTTTTTTCTTTCGAGATATATCTTTCTTCATATTGCTTCAACTATGTTGATCGACGTCACTGCCGAGCCGTGCATCTTTTCTGTTGCAGTAATGAATACCTGGCCGAATGTTGCAAGAATAGCAAACAAAGCCTCAACACGTGAACTGTCGAGTTCACTGAATAGATCATCGAAAAGACAGAGCGGTTTCTCATTGAGCTTATCTCTTAAATAACCATAAAGAGCCATTTTCATAGCTATGAGAAAACTTCGCTGCTGTCCCTGGGATGCGTATTTTTTTATTTCATGCTGATTGAGAAAAAATACTATTTCATCCCTGTGTGGACCTCCTGCTGTCACTCCTCTCGCAATTTCATCTTTTTTTTTCTTTGCATACTGCTCTCTGAAACTATTCAGAAGTTCTTCTCTTGTTAACGCGTAAACAGACTGCGCTGAAGAACTTCTGTATGTTATTCCCGGTTTTTCCTTTACCGATATTGAAGACAGAAAAGCCTGCAATCCTGGAAGGATTTCTTCAATAAACCGCAATCTTGAAATCACGATATCAGCAGCATATTCCGACAACTGTTCTGTCAGAACGTCAAGCATCTCTATAGACTGAAATCTCTCTTTTAACTGTAAAAGAAGTGCATTTCGCTGTAAAAGAATTCTCCGATAATTCAGCATTGATTGTAGATATCTGCTATCGGCCTGACAGATGGCATTATCGAGAAAACGTCTCCTTTCGACTGGCGATCCGTTTACGATAGACATTTCGGCAGGAGAAAAAGTAATGCAGGGTATGGAACCTATATGCTGAGAAAAAGTATTCAGATCCTGACCATTTACGATCAGTTTTTTACCGCTCTCACGACTGTAAGCTACTTTTACAGTGTTTTTTTTTAAAGCATCACTGATGAAACTTCCTTTTATAAGAAAAAAAAACTCTCCGAAAGCAAGGCATTCTGTGTCGTATGCAGTAACAAAACTCTTCGTCAATGCACAATAGTGTATTCCTTCCAAAACAGAGGTTTTACCTGAACCATTCGGGCCGTAGAGGATATTAATTCCCTCTGTTGGCCCGTATGACAAGTTTTTATGATTTCTGAATTGTACAAGCTGTATCTGCTCGATTTTCAATAATCATCCTCTCCTGTCAATTATTAATGCGTACCGGCATCACAAGAATAATAAGTTCTTCATTTTCTTTTTGTATTCCAGGCTTGAAGATAACCGCCGTTGTAGGACTTTTCAATTCTATGGTTATTTCACTCTCATCAAGATGGGCAAGGGCTGCTTCAATAAATTTTGCATTAAAACCGATGATGATTGGATCGCCTGAATAATTGCAAAGTAAATCCTCCTGTGCCGATTCGCCCTCGTTTGTATTTTCAGCCATTATTTTCAAAACTTCACCGCTTACTTCGATTTTTATATCGCCGATACTTGAAAATCGTCCTACCCTTTTTACCGAATCATAAATATCCGTTCTTTGAGTGATGATTTTTTTATCGTGTTCTACAGGAATAACCGCTTCATAATTTGGATAAGGTTCAACTATCAACGCCGCTTCGAGTACGACATTATTACAAATATAGCATACGGTACGTCTCTCTTCATCGATCGACATGCTAACATTTTCATGCTGAGCGAGTTTTTGAATGATAGAAAGTACGCGAGAAGGAACTACGATTTTCTGTTTTTCTTCAACCTGGACAGCAATCGGTTTGCGACAGCGGACCAGACGATGACCGTCGGTAGCTACGGAGGTAATCTGATTTTCTTCTATTTCAAACAGAACACCCATCATTGCAGGTCTCATACCATCAACGCTGCAGGCAAAAACTGTTTTCTGTATCAGATCCTGCAGTTCTGCTGTTTTAAGGTCAAGAACGATATCATAGGTTTTTTCGGTTTTTTCAGCTTTGCTTTCGAAAAGGCATGGAATTTTATAGCGACCTTTGTCGGTAGCTATAAACACAGTGCCATGATCGCTGATTTCCTGTCTTTCGATACTGAATGTTACCGGAGTGTCGTACATGCTCCTTAAAAAATCCTGAAGTGTTCTCGCTTTGATGCCGATATTTCCCGAATCGGCAGTTTCCACCTCACATTTTGCAGTGATTGAAATTTCACCATCCGTAGCATACAGCGTTAACATGCCGTTTTCCAGGGTTAAATGAACATTATCATACCTTGGATCGATGGTTTTTGCAGGAATTGCCTGGGATACTTTACTGACAGCATCCTGAAGTTGACGTATTGTTGAAGAAAATCTCATCATCGTATTCTTTATCTATTTATTAATGTTTTAAATATATGTAGTTGTTGTTAATGATGTGGAAATCTTGACTAACAATCGAGAAAAACTTTTAAAGTTATTTTTTTAAATACTTTATCAGCTTCGGATCTATGTGTATTTCTGTGGATAATATGTTCACTACCCCATATGCTCCGTGTTGGTCGATTGTTGGTGCATTTTTCTTGTCATCGGAAACTGTTGATGGATTGGGGGATATCAAGATTGTATCCACACCGTCTTAACAGGTTATACAGCAATAAATGCTACTATTCGTTACATCGAGAGTATCTCGATCCGCTTTTTGATCTCTTCTATCTTTTTTCGCTCTTCACTTATAGCTTCAACTCGTTTTTCTATAGTGTTGAGAGCATGAATGACTGTCGAGTGATCGCGACCACCGAAATGAAGGCCTATGGTCTTCAGCGACGATTCCGTAAGAAGCTTTGCCAGATACATAGCCATCTGCCTTCCTGCAGCAATTTCCTTTTTCTTTGATTTTCCTTTCAGGTCGTTGGGAGTGATGCTGTAGAATGAGCATACGGCTTTTTCTATGGTGTCGAGAGTCAACTGCTTTGTTGTATGCCTGATGATATCTTTCAGTGTTGATTTCGTGAACTGCAGATCGATTTCCTGATTGTCCAGAGATTGTGCAGCAAGCAGCTTAACGATGCATCCCTCAAGTTCTCTGACGTTTTCGGTGACGTTGGTGGCAATGAATTCAATAACCGCTTCATCCAGATTTACACCGCTCTGATGCAGTTTACTGAGGATGATGGCTTTTCTTGTTTCATAGTCGGGAGGTTGTATGTCCGCGGATAGTCCCCAGTTAAAGCGTGAAATAAGGCGGTCTTCTATGCCCTTGATCTCTTTTATGGGTCGGTCGGCAGAAAGAATGATCTGTTTGTTGGACTGGTGAAGGGTATTGAAAATATGGAATATTTCTTCCTGGGTTTTTTCCTTTCCTGCAAAGAACTGAATATCGTCTATGATAAGGACATCGATTGTTCGGTAGAACGAGGAGAATTCCTGTATTTTTCCGTTCTGAATTGCATTGACAAAGTCAATCGCGAATTTTTCGCTCGAAACGTAGAGAACTTTTTCCGAGAGGCAGTTTGTGCGGACGCTGTTTCCGATTGCCTGTATCATGTGTGTTTTACCCAATCCGACTCCGCCATAAATAACAAGGGGATTGAAGGCGTTTTGGCCCGGATTCTGCGCAATGGATTTTGATGCGGCAAAGGCAAGGGAGTTACAGTCGCCGCGAATAAGCGTATCAAAAGTGTATTTTGTGTTCAGATGCGTCTCAAAACGCATAAGATTTCGCTCATAATCTCTTCGTTCAGATGCTATTTCCTGGTTTTCAGATTTTTCTGCCCGGCAATCATTGTTCGGGGTGTTCTGATGAGGTAATTCGATAGTAACCGGTTGCCCCTGAGATTTATCCATAACTATGGAGTACATCAATTTTGCTTCAGGGCCGATGACGTCTTTCAGGGCCTGTTTCAGATAGGATGAGTAGTTTTCCTCGATCCACTCGTAAAAAAACTGGCTTGGAACTTCAATAGTAAGTTCGCTTCCGGAAAAATTTACGGGTTTTATAGGTAGAAACCACGTTTTGAAAGCAAGCGGATTGATTTTGTCTTTTATGGCATTAAGGCAAGAACTCCAGACCTGATGCTCTAATGAGGAGCTTTTCGGGTGCTTTTGAGGGAGGACTCCGTTTTGTACTTGAGAGGTTGCTTCGGGCATACAGGCATAGAATTAGTAAAAAAAACGAGGGGAAGAACAGAGTCATCAACATTGAATGTTCACAAGTTACAGTTTTCGGTGGATAAAAAACAATTTAACCTCCGAAAAAACGATGGATCGCAGGTTGTTTGCCGGGTTGGGTTATCAACAGTGTATTTATTTTTATTATTGTTACTTATGGTTTTTTTGCCTGAACCTTGTCAACATCTGTTGACAAGGCGGAATGCGCATGAAGCCTGATTTGTCCGGGCGTTGAACTTTTTTATCAACAAGTTATCAACACTGTTGATAACTTGTTGTGGGCGCTATGTTTTCGTTCATCATGATCCTCTGCGTCATTTTTTGCTGTGCGTTCGCTTATTTGTTTATAAATATTCAATGTGCTACATTACAGGCCTATAATTTTTACATTATTTCTCATAACGTCTGGAGTTAATCAGCGATGAAAAGAACATTTCAGCCAAGCAATAGAAAAAGAAGGAACAAACACGGTTTCAGACTTAGGATGTCTACAAAAAACGGACGCAGGGTTCTTGCATCGAGAAGGGCAAAAGGCCGTCACCGTCTTACCGTCAGCTGCGAAATGGGTACTGCGACCAAATAGCTATTTGCTGAAGAGGGCCCGTAAAGGTCGTTGATTTTCTGAACCCTGCTCTTTTACGTCTTGACTATTGTGTATCTCAATTCGTTGCGAAAGCATGAAATACTGAGAAGAAAGCAAGTGATCTCCGAGCTTTTCAGATGCAGGAAAAGCCTGAAAAGCGATAACATCAAGATTGTTTACTCTTTTCTCGATTCCGGCGTGAAGCTGCCTGATTCTTCCGCAGCCGCAGTGCTTTTTGCCGTCAGCAAAAGAACCGTTCCCAAAGCAGTGATGCGCAACAGGGTTAAGCGATTGATGAAAGAGGCGTATCGCCTTGAAAAGAGCATTTTGCTGCAGAAAAAGGAGATAGTGGGCGGCATGCGTGAAAACAGAACGCTTTGTCTTGCGATTATTTATATCGGCGGGAATCGAACGCTTCCCGAATTTGCATCTTTCAGGAAGGAGATGAACAGGTTATTACGGACTCTTAATGGCGGTTGAAGAGTTTTTGCCTATGTTGGTGACGATTTCGGAGGCAACTGCATCCGTGGTCATCCGTTTTAAGGATAAATCATGAAGAGCATGTCATTCTGGAGGATAGTCAATCTGGCGCCGATGGCTTTGATCAGGTTTTACCGTACCTATCTTTCCGTTCTGCTCGGTCCGTCATGCAAGTATTATCCCACCTGTTCGCAATATGCTCTTGACGCGTACGGAGAGCATAATTTTTTTTATGCCTCCTGGCTGACAATCTGGCGGGTGCTTCGCTGCAATCCTTTTTCAAAAGGCGGTTATGATCCGGTGCCGTTGAAATCCGTTAAATCTCAGGATAATTTAAAAGAAGACGACAATGGATAGAAATTCAGTAACCGGGCTGGCACTGATAGCCTTGATCATGATTGTCTGGCTTCAGTTTATGTCGCCGGATAAAAAGAGTGTACAGCCGGATATCAGGCCGAAAGCCGAAATATCGGCAACGGTTTCACAGGAAAAAGCTGAAGTGCCTGCTCCCCGATCCGATACTTTTGGCGTATTCGCTGAGGCGTCAACAGGCAGGGAAGAGTTGGTAACGGTTGATAATGAACTGTTTACCATGACGCTTTCGTCGAAAGGCGCCACCATCAAGTCGGTTGTGCTTAAGAACCATCTTGATGGTCAGCTTAAGCCTTTCGATCTTGTCAGCAGTCACGACAGGGGGGCGCTTTCATTGTTGTTTCTCAATGTAGAGGGTAAAAAAATCGATACGCGCGAGCTGTATTTCAGGCTTGTGTCACAGGAAAAAAAACAGACTCTGAGCGGAAAAAAGATAGCGGTTGTACGTTATCGCCTCGATATAAGCCCGCAGCAGGCTATAGATATTGCTTACAGGTTTTCCGGGAACAGTTACAAGGTTGATTATGATGTGAAGCTGACCGGATTTGACAATGCGCTTGCGGGTAACGAGTATCAGCTGCAGTGGGATGGCGGTCTGGCTTATTCAGAAAAGAATCGGGAGGATGAATCGCATAATGCATTGGCAGGGGCTTTTCTTGGCGGAAGCCTTGTCAAGATCGACGCATCCAAGGAGAACCAGACCTATCGTGAGGAGCAGTCAGGCGAGGCCGGATGGGTTGCTGTCCGTAACAAGTACTTTGTTGCCGCACTTATTCCAGGCAGTAAAACGGAAGGGATCTATCTTGAGGGAAAGAAAGGATCCGGACATTTTGAGGAGTATCTCGCTTCTTTGAAAATGTCGGTTCCCTCGACGGAGAAGGTTGCTGCAAATCATTTCTCCCTTTACGTTGGCCCGCTTGATTACAATACGGTAAAAACCCTGGATGCCAATCTGGAAAAAATAATGGATTTCGGCTGGGATTGGCTGACCAGACCGTTTGCCGAATATGTTATTTTGCCGGTTTTTACCTGGATGAATGGTTATATAAGTAATTATGGCCTGATTATTATTATTTTTGCACTTCTGATAAAGCTGGTTACCTATCCGCTTTCGATGGCATCGACCAAGTCGATGAAAAAAATGGCGGCGCTGCAGCCGTTGCTGAAGGAGCTTCAGGACAAATACAAGGATAATCCGGCAAAGCTGCAAAGCGAGCTCGGACGGATATATAAAGAGGCAGGAGTAAACCCGCTAGGCGGCTGTCTGCCGGTGGTACTCCAGATGCCTTTGCTTTTTGCGATGTTCTATGTATTCCGTTCCTCGATCCAGCTGCGCCATCACGGATTTCTTTGGGCAAAAGATCTCTCTGTGCCCGATTCAATTCTTGATTTCGGTTTCAGCATCCCGATTTACGGAGATCATATAGCGGTGTTTCCCATTCTCATGGGCGTAACCGTTTTCATACAGCAGAAAATTACGCCAACGACTCAGAGCAATGATCAGATGAAGATGATGCTCTATATTTTTCCTGTAACGATGCTGCTGTTTTTTAACAATCTGCCGGCCGGGCTCGGTCTCTACTATCTGATGTTCAACGTGTTCAGCGTAGCGCAACAGTTTTACATCAACAGCACAACGTCAACTGATGATGTACCGAAAGCCGCGCTTGAGGCGGCATCGGCAGCCGTTGCGACAAAAAAGAAAAAAGGGAGCGGTAAAAAGTAACGCCCTATGTCACTGGCAGGAGAGATTGATGCGGGGATTTTCCGCTGGATAAACCTTTTCATGGTGCATCCTGCCCTTGATGATCTCATGCTGTTTCTTACCACCTTCAAGCTCTCGGCGCATATTTTTCTGCTTGCTGCGCTGTTTATTCTCGTCAGAAAACAGCGCAGCGGCATTGCCGTACTTCTCATAGCGCTGCTTTCCGTCGGTCTGGCCGATTACTCCGCATCCGGTATTCTGAAACCTCTTGTGCAGCGTATCAGACCCTGTTTCGCTCTCGATACGTGTCGTCTGCTGGTCAATCAATCTCATTCTTTTTCTTTCGCATCGTCACATGCGGCGAATTCGGCTGCCGTCGCCTCGGTGGTATGGATATTTTTTCACCGCGGAGAGTTCGTCGAAAAGCTGTTTGCCGTTGTGATGATAGTTTATGCCGTTCTTGTGGGTTATTCGCGGATCTATGTAGGCGTACATTATCCGGGCGATGTGTTTGCCGGCATGCTCATAGGTTGTATGAGCGCGGCGCTGATCTATCTGTTTTCTTCCTGGCTGTTCAAGAATGCGGTACAGTCTTCGATGCTGAAAAGAGGGGAGGACTGACTATGAGCAACAGATACTGGGGGATCGATCTCGGAGGCACCAAGATTGAGGTTGTTGTTGCCGATGAGGAGATGAATCCGCTTATACGGAGGAGAATAGCGACAGAGGCGAAAGAGGGTTATCGGCACATAACCGGAAGAATTGTCCGTCTGCTCGATATGGTTTCCAGGGAGAGCGGATTTGCCCTTCCGAAGGTTATCGGTATGGGAACTCCGGGAAGATATGACGCTGATGCCGGCGTGTTGAAAAACTCCAATACTCTTTGTCTTAACGGCCGGAATCTTAAAGTCGATATCGAGGATCTGCTGCAGTGCGCCGTGTTGATCGAAAACGATGCCAACTGTTTTGCCCTTGCGGAATCCTTGCTTGGTTCCGGAAGAAATCTCATGAGAGGGAGTGACCGCACGGCATTTGGCATGATTATCGGTACCGGAGTGGGAGGAGGCATCGTGTGCGGAGATCGGGTATTGCATGGCGCACATGGTATTGCGGGTGAATGGGGGCACAATGAACTTGTTCATGATGGCGAGCCCTGTTATTGCGGAAAACGGGGCTGTGTCGAGACTGTTATTTCAGGCCCCGCACTTGAGCGTTATTATTGTTCGCTTACAGGTATCTCAAGATCTCTGCAGGAGATTGCAGGTTTATGTGAAATTGACCGGTCGGCGGAAGCAACGATCGGGCGTCTTGTGGATAACTTTGCCAGAGCTCTTGCATCGGTTCTGAATATACTTGATCCTGACTGCTGTATTATCGGCGGCGGCGTTGGATGTATCGGTCGGTTGTATTCAAAGGAGTGCATCGGTCTGATTGAACGAAGTCTTTTCAGCGCTCGTTTGCAGATTCCATTATTAAAGCCGCAGCTTGGCGACAGTGCGGGCGTATTCGGTGCGGCATTGCTGGCCGTGAACTCTAAACAATGATTCGTATGGAAGAGACTGCCCTGAAAAAAGGTGACGTTATAGAGTTGACGGTTACCGATTTTGCCGATAAGGATAGTTGTTTCGGACGTCTTGATAGTGGCATCAGCGTAATGGTAACCGGTATGCTGGCTCCCGGCGATCGGGTTAAAGCCCTCATCAGAAAGGTGAAGCAACGCTATATAGAAGCTTCAGCCGTTGAAGTGACGATGTTTTCTTCCGATCGGGTAGAGCCGATATGTTCATATTTCGGGGTTTGCGGAGGGTGCAAGCTCATGCATATTTCATACGAAGCGCAGTTGCGTTACAAGAGAAAAAAGGTCATTGACGATCTTGTACATATCGGCGGTTTTATCGATCCTCCCGTACATCCCGTGCTTCCGGCCCGCTCTTCCTGTCATTACCGCAACAAGGTCGAGCTTTCCTGTTCGAGTATCCGTTATCTTATGCCGGCAGAGCTGACGCAGGAGGAGCTTTCCCGTTCGAGGGATTTCGGTCTTGGATTTCATGCTCCGGGAAACTACGAGAAGGTGATCGACATCGACTATTGCTATCTGGCCAACGAGCCGATGAACAGCGCGCTCAGGCTGACCCGTGAATTTGCTCTCGCCAATCGCCTCGCCCCTTATGCTGTCAAAGCTCACACAGGCTTTCTGCGCAATCTGGTGCTGCGTACAAGCGAGCATACAGGGAGGCTGATGGTCAATCTCGTTACATCATGGTATGACCGCGAATTGATGGCCCGTTATGTCGATATGCTTGTCGCCGCGCTTCCGGATCAGGATCTGACGGTTGTAAACAATGTCACGACAAAAAAAAACACGGTTGCTACAGGCGAGCAGGAGTATGTGGTTTTCGGTGAAGGGGCGCTGACGGAACGGCTTGGCGAACTCGATTTCAGGGTATCTGCGAATTCTTTTTTCCAGACAAACTCGTCACAGGCAGCAGTTCTGTACGCTGAGATCCTCAAAGTGGCGGGAATCAGGCCGGATGATACCGTTTATGATCTTTACTGCGGGACCGGAACCATAACGCTCTATCTTGCAAGGCATTGTCGGATGGCGGCAGGGTTGGAGGTTGTAGAGAGTTCACTCAGTGATGCGGCAAAGAACGCCGATTTGAATGGCATCACCAATGCTGTGTTTTTTCAGACAGATCTGAAGGATTTTCATGCTATGCTTCAGAAACTTGAAAATTATGATGCTCCTGGTGTTATTGTGACGGACCCTCCAAGAGCGGGTATGCATCCGAAAGCTCTTGAAACCATGCTCAAACTCAGAGCCCGTACGATCGTCTATGTGAGCTGCAATCCTTCGAATCTTGCCAGAGACGGCAAGGAGATCTCCCGTTACGGATACCGGCTGGTTTCAGTGCAGCCGGTCGATATGTTTCCTCACACGGTGCATGTAGAAAGCGTTGCCTGTTTCGAAAGGATGGATCATTTCTGAGTGCCGATCTCCCGAGTGTCGATTTCTTCATAAATGGCGGGTTCGGCATTTTCGCATTTTGATTTTTCCCATGCGAGGAACCGTTCGAGATCCTGATTGATCGAAGCCAGTACAGCGGAAAGAATAGCGGCATCGTCGGCAAAGCCCAGAAGCGGAATGAAATCGGCCAGAGCGTCAAATGGTGCGACAAGGTAGATCAGAGCTGCCGTAACGGCTACAATGGTCTGCCATGGGATATCCACGTACTCTTTCTGTACATATAATCGTATCATTCTTACGAGAGCCTGGACTTTTTCTCCAAGACCGAAGAGTGGGAATGTGCTGTTTTTGGCCGATGAGGATCTGCTGAATGCCGTATTGAGCAGTTTTTTTGTTTTCACCGGGTCTTTAAGCAGAGACGAGGCTTTGTTTTTTGCCGAGTCAAAAATTTGTTTTGTTCCTTTCATGGGACAGTGAAGGTCAAGCCTGTTATCGGGCGTTATTTTCCTCCAGCCTTCAGGAGCTTTCGTTTTTCCTCGTTACTCAACGATTCATAGCCTTTGCTGGAGATTTTGTCAAGAATTGCATCGATCTCTTCCTCCGGTACCGGTTTGTCTCTTTCGTTGATGTGGTGTATTGCCGCCTGCCCGGGATTCTTTTTTACCGGTAGTAACTTCCCGGTCCATTGTTTCAGGGTCCAGCCCTGTCTCCTGATGATGATGTAGAGGAACCCGATCAGCATGCCTCCGAGATGGGCAAAGTGAGCGATGTTGCTGCCGCTTCCCATCGTTCTGCTGCCAAGTCCGGACAGGAACTCGATGACCGCATATCCGGCGACAAAATACTTTGCCTTAATGGGGAAAAGAAAATACAGGAAGATGTAACGGTTTGGAAACATCATGCCGAAAGCGAGAAGGACACCGTAAATTGCTCCCGACGCTCCTACCGTCGGATAGGCGTCTCCTATGGTCGTGAGCAGGTTGATTACTGCGGCTCCGATGCCGCAGACGAAGTAATAGATGTTGAACTGCCGGGTACCCCAGTAATTTTCAAGCTCCGCACCGAATATCCAAAGCGCGAACATATTGAAAAAGAGATGCCCGAAGCTGCCGTGCAGAAACATGTAGGTCACCGGCTGCCATATCTGGAACGAAACGCCCCCCTGATTTTCGGAAGCAAGAGGCCACAGTGCTCCGGCAGCGGTAATAAACGCTCCGAAAGGGGAACTCTGAAACAGAAAGACCGCAACATTTGCCAGAATGATGGTCTTGATGGCCGGGGGCATAACCTGAAATCCCCCGGGACTGTATGGCTGATTGTTATAATTCATGTTTCGGTCATCTGTTGCTGTACATCGAGTGTAATGGGTATGGCCGCTTAATCGTTCAGAGCGGCAATACCAGGGAGTTCCTTTCCTTCAAGAAATTCAAGACTTGCTCCTCCGCCGGTTGAAATATGGGTTATCTGATCGGCCAGACCCGCTTTGGCAACCGCAGCTGCTGAATCGCCTCCGCCGATAATGGTTGTCGCTCCGGCAGCAGTGGCGTCAGCCATGGCTTCGGCAATAGCGATAGTTCCTTCTGCAAAACGGTCGATTTCAAATACCCCCATCGGACCGTTCCAGAGTACCGTACGGGCTCCAATAATTTCCTTTCTGTAGGCGGCTCTTGTTTCGGGACCGATATCCACGCCGATCATACCGTCAGGAATGGCGTTGACCGCAACAGCCATGCTTTCGGCATTTGCGGAGATTTCAGGCGCTATGATGATATCCTGAGGAAGCAGAAGTTTTATATTTTTCCGTGCGGCCTGCTCAATCAGGCTGAGCGCCAGCTCGAGTTTGTTCTCTTCAACCAGCGAGTTGCCCGTTCCAAGTCCCTGTGCCTTGAAGAAGGTAAAGACCATAGCCCCTCCGATCAGGACAGTATCGACCTTATTGAAGAGATTTTCCAGAACATCGATTTTGCCGGAAATTTTGGAGCCGCCGAGAATGGCTACGAAGGGCCTTTCAGGTTCCTGAAGGGCTTTTCCGAGGTACATAAGCTCTTTTTCAATCAGATAACCGGCGACAGCGGTCTGGACATATCGGGTGATGCCTTCGGTAGATGCATGGGCTCTGTGGGCCGTTCCGAATGCGTCGTTTACGTAGATCTCTCCAAGAGAAGCGAGTTCTTTTGCAAAATCGGGATCATTTGCCTCTTCTTCAGCGTGAAAACGAAGGTTCTCCAGCATGATGACTTCTCCGTCCTGCAAAGCAAGCACCTGCTGCATCACTTCGGTACCTATGCAGTCGCCAGCCATGATGACAGGGCAGTCGAGAAGCTCGGAGAGTCGTTCCGCTGCCGGAGTAAGAGAAAAATCCTGATTTGGCTTGCCTTTCGGTCTGCCGAGATGGGACATGAGGATAAGGCGGCCTCCGTTTTCAATGACTTTTTTAATCGATGGAAGTGCTTCAACGATTCGTTTGTCGTCGGTAATGTTTTTCTCCTCGTCAAGGGGAACATTGAAATCGACACGCATCAGTATCCGTTTGCCTTGGATTGTTATGTCAGACAAGGTCTTTTTCTGCATTGTATTATGAAGGTTGGTTATGGGATGAATTAAAAACTCAGAATACTAATATAATTTATTTCTTTCATGCAACCGGATGCATGGGGCTTCTGTTTCATGGTTTCGCGCTGTTACGGGCTGCCCGGTATTTTCTGATATTCTGTTCGTGCCCGGCAAGTGTCGATGAGAAATAATGGCCTCCGGTTCCCGTAGCTACGAAATAGAGGTATTCTGTTTGAGACGGATTCAGTACGGCAAGAATCGATGCGGAGCCCGGATTGCAGATGGGCCCCGGAGGGAGTCCGTCGTGACGGTAGGTGTTATAGGGAGAGTCAACCTTGAGGTCCTTGTAAAAGAGCAGACGGGCTTCCTGGCCGAGAGCATACTGTACGGTGGGATCCGCCTGAAGGCGCATGTTTTTTTTCAGCCGGTTCAGATAGACGCTTGCAACGATCGGCTTTTCAGCATCGAGAGGCGTTTCCGCCTCAACTATCGAGGCGAGCGTCAGCAATGCGCTTTCCGTCAGCCCTTGTGAAGATGTGCGCTTTTTCAGACTGTCGTTATAGAAGGACCGGAACTGCCGGACAAGAAAACCTGCCGCTTCTTCAGGAGTATCCGCCCAGGCGAAATGATAGGTTCCCGGGAACAGGTACCCTTCTGCACTGTTGTTTCTGATGCCGTATCGATCAAGAAATCTGCGGTTCTGCACTGCCGACATGAAGCGGATGGAATCCATATCGAGCCGGGATGCGAGCAGCCGGGCGATTTCCCGCTGCTCGAGTCCCTCGGGAATGGTGATCTGCACTTCGTCCTGAGGATGGGTGCGCAGGAAGTAAAGCAGCTGAAAATTCGACAGCCCCGGCGGAATGGAGTATCTTCCGGGTTTGATCTTGTGAAATCCCGGAAGAGATCTTCCGGTCATAATGGTTTGCCATCGACTGCTTATCGTGCCGCTTTTCTGCATCTCTTCGACAATGCGCATAAACCCCATTCCCCGGTGTACGGTAATTGCGGTGACCTTTTCCGAGGTGTTGAGGCCCGGAATGAACAGGATGGAACTGAATACCGAGGTCGCAAGAAGCAGGGCGGCGATCAGGGATTTTCGAAAAAGTGACGTATCTGACAGCATGATTGATGAAGCCGGTTTTAACCGCCGGTATGCTCCTGTTCATTGTGCCGTTCGTGCTGGAACAGACGCGATTCTTCGATAATACAGTGATAGATTTTTTCGAGCGCGGGTATCTTTTCGACAGAATCTGTCTGGCTGACAACATTGCTGAGTACCTCCTTTTCCCGTTCCGGCTGGAGCACCTGTTCGCCAATTCTTGCTTTAAGCGTGCTTATGTTGCGTGCGCACTGGAGTCTCTCGCACAGGAGTGCAGACAACTGCCGATCGATCTCGTCGATTTTTTTTCTCCACTCTTCGAGTTCACGCCAATGGCCGGTGTTGCTGAGAGTACTTTCGGACATTATTGATACAGTTTGAATAGATAATACAATTATGGCCGGCATCGCCGTGCCGGAAAAGAGCCAGAAAAAAGTTCAGAACCTGCCGCTCTCGAACAGGTGCATCCATTTCTTCACTTCATTGCTGTCAAGAAAACCGTTTCTGAACTTACCGTTATTATCCCGGTCGTTCTTGCCGGCCGGAGTCCTGCTTTTTTCAAGCAGTCCGATAAATTCTTCGGAAGTAAGGCATTTTGCCCCGTAAGCTTTTCCGTAAAGCGTTACTTCACGGTCTGAACTTACAATAGTAACCATTTTTCTGCTTGTGTTCAATGATTTTACGTAATCGATAATCCAGGCATCAGCAGTTTTTGACGAAGCAGTATAGATAGTGTGCAGCGTATTGCCGCAGGATGAATCCCGTATGCCGCTACCATCGTAAACTATGGTTATGCTGCATTGACGGCGCAGTTGAAAACTCCGCAGTGCGGTTTCCATTTTTCTGCGCAGCTCATCGAGCGCGGTTCCGGCTGAAGAGGGGTAGAGCTTGTGTAAAAGGTTATAGCCGTCAATAACCAGTTCATTATGTTTCATGAAGCAGCGGGCATAAGGTGAATCGGCGCGAACTGTATGCGATGTAAAAGAAATGAATATTTTTTTAGTTCAACCTTTTTCATACATTTTTAATGTGGTGAAAAATGGTAAAAAATGGGAGCGTTTTTGCTCCTGTGAGTGTTTATGCTTTGTTTTCGGGCAGTTCGATCAGGCAAACGCCGAAAAAGTCTCTGAAATCTGATAACCGTTTCTCCGGAGCCGTTCTCATGGCAGGCTTTATTGGAAAAGAACTGCATGCTCTCGATGAAAAAGGCCGACTGATGATTCCGGCTCGGTTCCGCAGGGATTTTGTTCGTGGAAACGGTGTCGTTGCGGAAAATAAACGAAAGGGTTCTGACGGTTCAGTTGATGGAATATACTTATATATAATGAAAGCGCCTGACGGCTCACTGGAACTTTATGAGCCGGATGTCTGGCAGGAGATGAAGAAGACCCTTGCCGGCCTTTCGGATTTCAATCCTGAACAAAGACTGCTGAAAACTATGATTTACGAAAGTCTCGATGTCGTAGCTGTTGACCGGCAGGGGCGGATTCCTCTTTCAAGAGAGTTTCTCGATCATGCCGGCATTATGAAAGAGCTTGTCATTATAGGAGCCGACACGAAAATGGTTATCTGGGAACCGGAACGTCTCGCTTCGGTTGTGCATGACAATGCGGGAAAGTTTGCCGCGCTGGCAGGCAGGTACTTTTAATATCATGGGTATAGGAAGCTATCATGAGCCGGTGCTTGCTGCCGAAGTTCTTGAACTGCTGGTGCGGATGCCGGGGGTTTATGTTGACGGCACGCTCGGCGGAGGCGGCCATTCGCTGGCTATACTTGAAGCGCTTGAGCGTAAGGGCTTTCTGGCGGACTCTTTTCTGATAGGAATCGATCAGGATGACCATGCCCTGCAGGCTGCCTCCGGGAAGCTTTCCGGCTTTTCCGGTAACTCGGCGATCGTTAAAGGGAATTTCAGCGGGATGGCGGCTATTGTTCGAAAAATCTGCGGTGAGCGTAACTTCACGGGATCGGTGGCAGGGATTCTGCTCGATCTTGGCGTTTCTTCCGCGCAGATAGATACTCCGGAAAGAGGGTTCAGCTATATGCGTCACGGGCCGCTTGATATGCGTATGGATCCGGCAGCGGAAACGACTGCCGCCGATCTGATCAATACCATGAGTGAGCGAGATCTCGTAACTCTGTTTTTCCGGTATGGCGAAGAGCCGCGAAGCAGAAGTATCGTACGAGGGATTATCGATTATCGCGAAAAACACGGGCCTCTTTTGCGAACGGAAGAGCTGGTGGGGATTATCCGGACACGGGAAGCGCGTCCGGATCGGGCGATTAAAACGCTTTCCCGTGTTTTTCAGGCATTACGAATAGAGGTAAATCGGGAACTTGAAGTACTTGAGCAGGTGCTTGCCGACGGCGCGTCAATGCTTTCCGCGCAGGGCCGTCTTGCGGTAATAAGTTATCACTCTCTCGAAGACAGGATGGTCAAGTCCTTTTTTACCGTTCAATCGAGCAGCGACTGGGGCCCCAGGGGGGTAGGCCTCACAGAGCCGCTGAAAAAAGCTGAATTCGCGGTTGTAACCCGAAAACCTGTTGCTTCGGGGCAGCAGGAACTATCATTGAATCCGAGATCCCGAAGCGCAAAGCTTCGGGTTCTTGAAAAACTTGCATAAGGAGATTCCGGTGAGCTTGCATAATGCGGACAGAATGATTCCCTCGGCATTGTTCGGGGTTTTCGGCATGACGAAAAGCAATGCGGCCGGTATTCCGGATGAAGTCGGCGAGAGAAAAAGTTTTTCTGAAAGAGCGGATGCGATGCATCCCGTACTCGCGCCGTCTCCGGCAGACCCCTCTTCGAATGAGGATTTCCGGGATCTGTTTTCAAGGGCTTTTGAGTTCAGGCTTTCAGAGCTCCTGCGTTTAAGGACTTTTTTGTACCTTCTGCCCATAACCGGGATATTTCTGCTTCAGACGCACAACACCATAGCGATCAAGAATCTGGCTCTTTCCAATGAAACGCTTCGTCAACAGATTGCTATGAGCTCAAGCGTGATTACTTCTCAGGAACTCAAGGTGAACGAGCTTCAGAGTATCCACAATATTGCAGGGCAAGCCGGACAGCTCGGACTGCAGGCATCGAATGTGCCTGCAGTTGAAATTGTTCCGTAATCGATCGATATACCATGAAAACAGTGCGCGATGAGTGATCGAGATTTTCCGGAAAGAGAGGGAGACGCCGAGTTCGCCAAGAGGCTCGGTATAGTGGTTCTTCTTTTTATTGCTTTTCTCGGAGCGATTATTGCAATGTTGCTGAACATCCAGGTCGTCAACGTACGCAAATACCAGGAAAAGGCAGAAAAGCAGTATGTGAGGGTCGTTACGGAAAAGGCGCCGCGGGGAGTTATTCTCGATCGGCAGGGCAGAATGCTGGCCGAAACGGTGGAAACCATCTCTTTTTATGCCGATCCCGAAAAAGTCAGACATACCCCGCTGGTCGATGAAAAGGGGAAGGCGGTCATCGATAAAAAAAACCGAAAACAAAAGACATTCGATAATTCACGGGAAGTCGCCGCTCTGTTTTCAGAAAAACTCGGCAAGAGTCGCAGGGAGTATCTGAAAAAGCTCAGGAGGGGAAAGCGGGTTGTTGTGCTGGGGAGGAAGATTCCCGCGGCACAGGCTCTGCCGCTCATGCAGACGCCCATTCACGGGGTTTGGTCAGACAGGGAGCAGCAGCGTTATTATCTGAATGTCGCCGCTCAGGTAATCGGAGTCACGGACAGCAAAAACAGCGGTATCAGCGGTCTTGAACTGCAGTTTGACAGGGAGTTGAAAGGGCGTGACGGTTCGAGAATTTTTCAGCGTCTGGCTACAGGCAAAAAGTATCCCGCTCCGGACGCCCTGCAGCAGGAACCGCGAAAAGGCCATACGGTTCAGCTTACTCTGGATGCCGATATCCAGAGTATCGTTGAGGATGAGCTTGCGGTGGCAGTCGGCACATTCAAGGCAAACGCCGCCACGGGGATCGTGCTCGATGTTCGAACAGGCGAAATTCTCGCCATGGCGAATAATCCGACATTCGATCTTAACCACAGGGTTACATGGACTCCGGAGAAGGCGCGCAACCGTTCGGTAACGGACAGCTTCGAGCCGGGTTCGACTTTTAAGCTCGTCATGGCGGCCACCGCGACAGAGGTGCTCAAGAGGCGTGCCGAAGACAATGTTTTTGCCCATAACGGCGTATTGCCCCTCTATGGTCTGAGAATAAGGGATCATGAGCCGTATGGCACGATTACGTTCCGCGAAGCGATCATGCATTCAAGCAACGTTGTTGCGGCTAAAACCGCCATGGAAACCGGAAAGAAGACATTTTACTCTTATACCAAAAAGTTCGGCTTCGGCTCAAAGACCGGGGTAGGGTTGACAGGCGAGTCCCAGGGAAAGGTAAGGTCGCTGAAAAACTGGGATCGGACAACGCTTCCGTGGATGGGTTATGGATATCAGGTGATGGTGACGCCGTTGCAGATTCTGCAGGCCTATGCGGCGGTTGCCAATGACGGCGTTCTGATGAGGCCATACATTGTCAGGCGGATTTCGGACGGTGAAGATCGAACAGTGCGCGAGAATCAGCCGCAGAAAGTCAGGGAAGTGGTTTCTGCTGCAACGGCAAGATACATGGGCAGGGAGTATTTCAAGGCGGTCGTGGACAGTGGAACGGCCAGAACGGCGGCAATCCCGGGTATGAGCGTCGCCGGCAAAACCGGTACGGCACGACGCGCAACGGGGGGCTCTTATGCCAATGCAGTCTATGTTTCATCTTTTGTGGGGTATTTCCCGGTGGAATCTCCCCGTTATGCGATGATTGTACTTGTTGAGGAGCCCCGGACGGCTTACTATGCCGCAACGGTGGCCGCTCCGGTTTTTTCAAAAATTTCAACGAGAATCCTGGCGTGTTCCGAGGAGCTGCAGAAAAATCTTGCGTTCAGGTCGCCGGAACAGGGCTTGCTCGATTCAACGAAAACCGTGGCAGTGCCGGAACTGAAAGGAATGAAGGGGCGCGACGCGCAGAGAGTGCTCAAATGGCTTGGTCTTGAGATGGAGCCCGGCGGAGGCATCGATGGCGTTGTGATTTCCCAGAGCGTTCCGCCTGGGACGAAAGTTGAAAAAACGAGGGTTATCAGGGTTGGTCTCTCCTCGAAAACTCCAAAAAGGGCTTTTCTATGACATCCGGATTTTATCCTTTGCCATTTCAGGAACCCTTGGGGCTTTCTGAAATTGTTCGCGAGCTTGACATTCTGGAGATTACCGGCGCAGAGGATGCGGAGAGGATGATCGTTTCGCTGACTGTCGATTCAAGGGAGGTTCGGTCAGGGTCTCTGTTTGTTGCTATCCGCGGGTTCGCTTCCGACGGACATCGCTATATATCGGAAGCTGTCAGGAGAGGAGCGGCGGCTGTTATCTGCGAGTCACTGCCCGAAGACAACGGAACAGAGACTGTTTATATAAGAGTGACTGATTCTCGTCGAGCGCTTGCCGCTGCAGCCAGAGCTTTTTATAGGAATGCATCCGGACAGATTCTCCTTATCGGTGTTACCGGAACCAACGGCAAAACGACCACTGCGCGTCTGATTGCCGATATGCTCAACTCATGCGGTATTCCTGCCGGTTATATCGGAACGAATCTCTGCCGTATCGGCGACAGGGATATCTTCCTTGAGCGCACAACCCCTGAAGCGCATGAACTGCAGGCGCTGTTTCGCTGTATGCTCGATGCGGGTTGTCAGGCTGCGGTGATGGAGGTCTCTTCTCATGCGCTTGTCCTTGACAGAGTCCGCGGTCTGCGGTTTCGCGGTGCGGTTTTTACCAACCTGAGTATGGAGCATCTTGATTTTCATCAGACAATGGAGGGATATGCCGATGCGAAACAGATTCTGTTCGATCAGCTTGATCCGGAAGGATTTGCCGTTTTCAACATTGACGATCCTTATGCGTCGCAGATGGCATCGAGAGTGGCTGCGGACAAAAGGCTCTGCTGTACTCTGAAGCAGCAAAAAACGTCCGCATTCCGTTGCGGCAGAAGTTTTTCCGCGACCGTATCCTCCAGAACCCTGGGGTCGTCATTCGTGGAACTGCATTTCCCGGAAGCGGTCCATACCGTGCAGACCGAGCTTCCGGGGCTGTACAATGTCATGAATCTGCTTGAGGCTGCAGCCGCAGTTTCAGGAATGGGAATAGTCCCGGAAGAGGTTGCCGCAGTGCTCGGTAAACCGTTTCGGCTCGAAGGCCGTATGGAACGGATATGGGATACTGAAAAATCACGCTGCGCTTTTGTCGATTATGCGCATACCCCGGATGCTCTCGAAAAGGCGCTTTCTGCGCTCGGGGAACTCAAGTCTTTGGACGCCCGTCTTGTTGTTGTGTTCGGTTGCGGCGGAAACCGTGACCGACTGAAAAGGCCTGAGATGGGCCGTATAGCGGGAGAAAAAGCTGATTTTGTTTTTCTGACGTCTGATAATCCAAGGAACGAGAGTCCTGAACTAATTCTGGACGAAATTGAAGGCGGCATTGAAGGGAATAATTATCGAAGAATCACCGGTCGGGAAGAGGCCATCAGGGAGGCCGTGGCGGCGCTATTGCCTGGAGACATACTGCTTGTGGCAGGAAAGGGGCATGAAACGTACCAGGAAATCGGCGGAATAAAGTATTTTTTTTCCGATCAGGAGATTCTCAGGGAGTGTCTGCAGAAAGGGAGCTTTACGGTTCCGGAAAAGGAGAGATCATGAAAGCGGTACTTGATATGCTTGACCTTCAGGGGATAGGCAGGTTTGTTTTCGGCGATGCTGCCGATGGCCTGAGCCGGATTACCGAGCCGGTTGTGGTTATCGATTCCCGTGAGGTTCAGGAGGGAGGGATATTTGTTGCCCTTGAGGGCGAGCGAACAGATGGACATCGGTATATCGATGAGGTTTTTACCAAAGGAGCCTCCCTTGCGGTCGTTTCGGAGGCGTGGTATGCATCGCAGGGAGAGACTGGCGGAGCCGAAGGACGGCGAAGCTATCTGATAGTCGATGATACGGTCAGAGGACTTCAGCAGATGGCGGCGGCCTATCGCCGGAGTTTCGCCATTCCGGTTTTCGCCGTGGGGGGCAGCAATGGCAAAACCACCACCAAGGAGCTTATAGCTTCGGTGTTAGGAACCGGATTCAGAGTGCATATGAGCAGGGGAAACCGGAACAACCACCTCGGAGTTCCTCTGACGCTGCTGCAGATGAGTCGGGATACGGAAATTGCGGTTGTTGAAATGGGCATAAACCATCCGGGAGAAATGGAGTTGCTGGCATCGATTGCCATGCCGACACATGGGCTTCTGACCAATATAGGCCATGAGCATCTGGAGTTTCTGCATGATCTGCCTGGCGTTGCGGCAGCCGAGACCAGGCTCTATGAGTATCTCGATGGCCATGGAGGAGTCTGTTTCGTCAATGCCGACGATCCATGGCTGCTGAAAGCGGCATCAAAACTTGAACGGGCCGTATTTTACGGATTGAAAGGATATGGAGAAGGCGTTCCGCATGCTGAATCGGTTGCGCTCGACCCTTTCGGGCGGCCATCGTTCATGCTCTGCTCGTCTCAGGCCTGCGAGTCGGTTACCCTGAACCTGACGGGGCGGCATAATGTTGTCAACGCCCTCGCTGCGGCTGCGGCAGGCTCTTATCTGGGACTTTCACTTGGCGGTATAAAAGAGGGCCTTGAAAAACTTATACCGGCAACCGGATGGAAACGGCTTGAATTTCAGGAGGCAGGAGGTGTCATGATCGTCAACGATACCTATAATGCCAATCCTGATTCGATGCGGCTTGCCATAGATCTGCTTTGCGATCTGCAGTGCAGCGGGAGGAAGATAGCCGTACTTGGCGATATGCTTGAGCTCGGATCATCTGCAGATCTTGAACATGAAAAGACTGGCAGGTATATTCAGCAGAGCGGGATCGATATGCTTTTCACCTTCGGGGATCTGTCGAAGCATTTTTCGACAGGAAACGCTTCTCGCACCTGTGGGCACTTTGAAAACAGGGATGATCTCGCGAATGCTCTCGGTGAAATCGTCACCTCCGGTGACGCAGTGCTTTTCAAGGGTTCTCGCGGAATGAAGCTTGAAGAAGTTGCCGACGCTCTGTATCACGAACGATCAACACTGTAGCAAATAAACAGGAATGCTTTATTATCTGCTGAAATACATCAACGATGTTTTCGATCCGCCAGGGCTCGGCGTTATCGAGTTTCTCACGTTCAGGGCAAGCGCGGCGGCGGTTACTTCGCTTCTGATCTGTCTTATTGCCGGGCCCGCGTTTATAAAATATCTCAAAGGACGCATTATCGAGCCGGTCAAGGAGGAGGCGCCTCCTGAGCACAGGAAGAAGAAGGAGCTCCCGACCATGGGCGGGATCATGATTATTTTCGCTATCGAGGTTTCCGTTTTTCTTTGGGCAAGATTCGACGATCCTCATGTGTGGCTTGTCATGATTGCGGTATTCTGGATGGGCGTGATAGGTTTTCTGGATGATTATATGAAGGTTATCCTGAAAGTTAAGGGAGGGCTCCCTCCGCGATACAAGCTGATCGGCCAGATTCTTCTTGGTCTCTTTATCGGGTTATATACCTGGTTTGATCCGGCATTTTCGGTATTGCTTTCTACGACTACGGTGCCGTTTTTCAAGAATCTGACGATTGATTACGGTATTTTTTATATACCGGTCGTTATTTTTATCATCACGGCAGTCTCCAATGCGGTTAATCTTACCGACGGTCTCGACGGGCTTGCCTCCGGAAGTTCCGCTATTGTCGTTTTTGCGCTGGGAGGATTTGCCTACCTTGCCGGAAACGCTGTTTATGCCTCGTATCTGAAGATTCCTTTCATCCCCGGCGGCGGCGAAATTGCCGTGGTCAGTATGGCAATCGTCATGGCTTGCGTGGGTTTTCTGTGGTTCAACTCCAATCCGGCCGAGATTATAATGGGGGATACCGGGTCGCTTGCTCTCGGCAGCGCAATTGCCGTCATCGCCCTGCTGATCAAGCAGGAACTTCTGCTTCCTGTTCTTGCGGGAGTTTTCTTTCTCGAGACGCTTTCGGTTTCCTTGCAGGTGCTCTACTTCAAATATACGAAAATGCGTTTTGGCCAGGGGCGCAGGATCTTTCTTATGGCTCCCCTCCATCACCATTTTCAGTTAAAAGGCTGGGCGGAACAGAAAATTGTCATTCGGTTCTGGATTGTGACCGTTCTGTTTTTTCTGGCAAGTCTTATGACGTTGAAACTCAGGTAGAATGGATGTACATGGTAAAAGAGCATCGATTATCGGTGCAAAACGGAGCGGTGTCGCTGCAGCGGAACTGCTTGCTAAGAGCGGTGCGAAGGTTTTCGTGAGCGAACTTGGCAAGCCGGGAGGCGCTGATGCGGAGCGTCTTGCCGGATTGGGTATTCCCTGGGAACAGGAGGGGCATACCGACAGGGTTTGCGATGCGGATTTTTGCGTCGTGAGTCCAGGCATTCCCCGTACAGCAGGAATTATCCGACGGGTTCTTGAGCAGGGCATTCCTCTTTACAGTGAAATCGAGGCCGCGAGCTGGTTCTGCAAGGCAAGAATCGCCGGCATTACCGGAACGGACGGCAAGACCACCACCTCCACGCTTCTGCACCGCATAGCTGAAGCCGATGGGCTGAAAAACGGCTATAAGGCTTTCAGTGCCGGAAACATCGGAGTGCCGTTCTCTTCCCTGGTGCTCGATATGGCTCCCGCTGATCTCGCGGTTGTAGAATTGAGCAGTTATCAGCTTGAAGGCTGTGAAACCTTCAGGCCGGACGTTTCGGTTATCACCAATATCACTCCCGATCATCTCGATCGTTATAACGGCGATATGCAGTTGTATGCCGCGGCAAAATTCAGGATTTACGCTTCACAGCGAGCCTCGGATACTCTGGTGTACAATTTTGACGACCCGCTTCTGCGGGCTCATTTCAACGGTAATGACAGGGGATTTCCTTTTGGGATCGTTCCATTCGGCATTGGCAACGAGATTGCCGGAAGCGGATCGGAGGAGGCATTCTTTTTTGACGAAGGGATGATCCGGCATTTGACCGCAGAAGGGATTTCGGAGGTTTTTTCGGGAGAAGAGTTTCTGAAAAGCAGTTTCAGGGGTCGGCATAATATCTATAATGCCCTTGCTGCGGTTGCTGCGGCCTCAGCGCTCGGCATTGAAGAGGATGTTGCCCGCAAGGCGATTTCAGGGTTTTCCGGCGTTGAGCATCGGCAGGAATTCGTGTGTTCTCTTGACGGGGTCGAATGGATCAATGATTCGAAGGCAACCAATGTCAATGCGCTTCTGCAGGCACTCGATGCCGTTCCGGGCAGTATTGTTCTGATTGCGGGCGGGAGGGATAAAGGTAACGATTATACAGCTCTTTTCGATGTCGTCCGTCGGAAAGTAGTGGCGGTGATTGCCATCGGAGAAGCCAGAGAGAAAATTTTACAGGCATTTGAGGGGATTACCCGTACAGCAGGGGCGGACACTCTCGATGATGCGGTAGCTCTTGCCAGGGAATCTGCCGAAGTCGGCCAGACGGTCCTTTTTTCTCCCGGCTGCGCCAGTTTCGATATGTTTGAGAATTTTGAAGAACGAGGACGACTTTTCAAGCGTTCTATTCTTGCTTTGAACCCATGTTGAGCAAATTTCAGACGGGGGATCCTGCGGTGGCGAGGGACAGTATGCAGGGACACTCTTCACGCGGAGAGGTTATTGCCGGCAAGTTGCTGTTGCTTGTTGTCGCCCTGCTTATCTGTATCGGTATTGTGGTCGTTTACAGCAGCGGAGCCGGCTGGGCGGAGAATAAGTACTCAAGTTCCGAGTATTTCCTCTGGAGGCAGCTTTTCTTTTCGGGCGTCGGTATTCTGACGATTATGTTTTTTGCGGGTCTTGATTACCACATTTTTCAGAAGATCAGCAAATTTCTGCTTTTTGCCAGTATTGTGCTTCTGACCATGCTGCTGCTGCTCAAGGTTGTCGGGGTGATTTCGGGCGCCGCCCGTTGGATAGGGTATGGCCCGTTGAAGTTTCAGGTGTCGGATTTTGCCAAATACGCGCTGATTTTTCACTTTTCAAGATTGATCAGTGAAAAGCAGGCTTATATAAAGGATCTGCATAACACCTATCTTCCTCTGGTGATCATTCTTGTAACGGTTGTTGCGCTCATCGCTCTTGAGCCGAACTTCAGCACGGCATCGCTGATCGCTCTCATCGGTTTTATCATGATGTTCATAGGCGGCGTCAATTTACGGTATCTGCTGACCACTGTTGCTCTTTTTATCCCTGTCGGAGCGGTTTATGCGATGATTGCTCCCTACCGGGTTGCCCGTCTGGTCTCTTTTTTCAGCGGCGATGAAAAAGGGATGAGCTATCAGGTGCTTCAGGCGCTTATCGGACTGGGCAATGGAGGGCTTTTTGGGCTTGGAATCGGGGCCAGCAAGCAAAGGGAGCTCTATCTGCCGCTTTCTTATAATGATTTTGTTTTTGTGGTGATCGGTGAGGAGTATGGCTTTTTAGGAGCTCTTGTGGTCCTTCTGCTTTTTTCGGCATTTTTTGTCTGTGGTCTGATTATTGCCAAACATGCTCCGGATAATTTCGGGAAATTTGTCGCGAGCGGCATTACCATTGCCATAACTCTTTTCGCGTTCATCAATATTGCGGTTGCCACTCATGTGCTTCCGACAACGGGGGTCGCGCTTCCCTTTATCAGCTATGGCGGGACGGCTCTGATTTTCAATTCACTTGGAGTAGGAATTTTGGTGAGTATATCGAGGTATAAGAAAAAGAGGCAAATGGAGTCTGTTGCAGCTCCGGAGCTTTCTGAAGGGGACCGGTCGTGAATGTTCTGTTTGCGGGCGGAGGCACAGGAGGGCATCTTTATCCGGCGGTTGCCATGGCGGCTGAACTCCTGAAACTTGTGCCGGACGCCTCGGTCTCGTTTGCCGGCACGAAAAACGGCATTGAAGCTTCCGAGATCCCGCGGCTGGGTTATCGTCTGCATCTGCTGCCTGTACGAGGGCTCAAGCGGGGTGGCTCGTTGCGGGCTATTCTTGCAAATGTCGGCATTCTGATAGATTTTGCGGGAGCTCTCATAAACGCCGGGGCGCTTATCCGGAGAGAGAATCCGGATGTCGTTGTGGGAACCGGAGGATTCGTCAGCGCTCCCGTTCTCCTGGCGGCCCAGATGATGGGGCGCCGAACGCTCATTCAGGAGCAGAATGCTTTTCCGGGAGTGACGACAAAACTTCTCTCCATACTTGCCAGCGAAATCCACCTTTCGTTCAGCGAGGCTCAGCAGTTTATCCGCAGAAATAAAGGTGTTTTTGTTTCCGGTAACCCTGCCCGTTCGTTTACCCTCAACAGCAGGGAGACGGCGCAGGAGCGGTTTGGTCTTAAGCAGCAGCTGCCGACGCTGCTGGTTTTCGGCGGAAGCCGCGGTGCCCGTTCCATAAACACAGCGGTTCTTAAATGGATCGATGCGATTACTGAACGGGCAAATCTTGTATGGCAGACCGGAGCGCTTGATTACGAGCGGATCAGTCAGCAGGTAAAACATTCCGGGAGGTTGTGGATCGGCCCGTATATCGAGCAGATGGGCGACGCATATTCGGCATCGGATCTTGTTGTGTGTCGAGCCGGGGCGTCGAGCATAGCCGAACTGGCCAATACCGGGAAGCCCTCCGTACTGGTTCCCTACCCCTATGCGACAGGAGATCATCAGCGATACAACGCTCAGGCCCTTGTCGGTACCGGAGCGGCCATGCTGATCGATGACAGCCATCTTGACGCTCCGGAAGCGCAGCAGATCGTACTCGATCTGCTGCATGATCCGCACAGGCTTTCGGCAATGGGGGTTTCCTGCGGCAGACTTGCCCATCCCGACGCGGCGCTGCAGCTTGCCCGCCGAATCATTCAACTCGCTAAACCGTAAGCAGATGACCATGGAGCTTGGAAAAACCAGACGAATACATATAGTAGGAATCGGCGGCGCCGGCATGAGTGCGATTGCGGAACTGCTGCTGAAATCAGGATTCGACGTGACCGGTTCGGACCTTCAGACAGGAGAGGTGACCGACAAGCTTGGGGAGCACGGCGCGATTATCTACAGGGGCCACAGTGCCGGACACATCGAGGGATGCGATGTTGTCGTTTACTCCTCTGCAGTGAGAAAGGACGAGAACGTCGAAATATCTGCGGCTGAAAAAGCCGGGATTCCCGTAATCAAGCGCGATGAGATGCTTGGAGAGTTAATGCGTTACAAGTATGGCATATGCATATCGGGCACCCATGGAAAAACCACCACAACGGCCATGATTGCCACCATGCTCATGGAGTCCGGCGAATCTCCTACCGTCATGATAGGCGGCGTTTCAGACTATCTCGGAGGAAGTACCGTTGTCGGCGAGGGTAAGTATATGGTTATTGAATCCGACGAGTATGACCGGGCATTTCTCAAGCTGACGCCTACTATCGCTCTGGTCAACAGTCTTGAATCGGAGCATATGGATACCTATGGAACGCTGGAGGAGCTGAAAAACGCTTTTATCGCTTTTGCCGACAAGGTTCCGTTTTACGGACGGGTTATCTGCTGTGTGGACTGGCCTGAAATCAGGAAGATCATTCCCATGCTCAATCGTCGATATACGACGTTCGGGATAGAGGAGCATGCCGATGTTATGGCTTCTGATATTGTTATGGAGAAGAACCATACGGTTTTTACCATCACGGCTTTCGGCAGCAGATATGAAGGGGTAAGGCTGCATGTTCCCGGCAGGCATAATGTGCTCAACGCTCTTGCGGCGTTTTCAGCCGGTATTGAACTGGAAATTCTGCCTGAAAAGCTGATTGCCGGGCTTGGGTGTTACAGCGGGATGCGGCGGAGGTTCCAGATTCGCTATGATAACGGACGGGGGCTTATGATTGTCGATGACTATGCCCACCACCCATCGGAAGTAAAAGCAACCGTCAGCGCGGCGAAAAACGGATGGGCTGATTCGCGTATCATTGCCGTTTTTCAGCCGCATCTGTTTTCAAGAACGCTGGAGTTTGCCGATGAATATGGATGGGCGCTTTCGCGTGCAGACAGCGTTATTATAGCCGATGTCTATCCTTCCCGGGAAAAAGCCGAAAATTTTCCTGGCGTGAACGGAAATCTTGTTGCTGAAGCGGTCAGGAGGGCAGGAGGAAAGCATGTCGAGTATATTGAGGGACGCGAAGCGCTGTCCGGTTCTTTGCGGGAGCACTGTTCCGACGGCAATATGCTGCTTTTCATGGGTGCGGGTGATATTACGCATATGGCTTCCGGGCTTGCTGAAGAGCTTCGGAACGGTTCTGTATCATAAGCAGTTTAACGGGTTGCTTTTAAACTGCGGAAACGGGAAACTGCTTAACGGGACAAGCTGTTCTGAAGAGAGAGAATCTGTTGCTGAGGATCGATTTTCGGCACTTCTTTCCGACCGGATCAGCCGACGTTGCCTGAATCAGGTTTTTCAAAATAAATTTGCCGATGTCCGATTCTGAATATACGCCCTCCCCGGTTGAAGATTGTTTCGGGAAATCGAGTGCTCCCGAAAGCGGAGAGGTCGATTGCGATAATGCCGGGGGCTCCCGGATGCAGCCGGAAGGGGCTGGAAGCTGGAAAGCGCTGCTGGTTATTCTGCTGTCGGTTTTTGCCGGTCTTGCCGGTCTTGCCTATTATGCGTCGCACTGGAAGAAAGAGATTGTTGTCCGCGAGGTTGTCATAGAAGGGGCAAGGGTTATTCCCCGCTCCGAGCTCGTTTCGGAGCTGAACGGCTGTGTTGGCCGAAATCTTCAGGATATAGACGTTTCGGAGTTGAGGGAAAGGCTGCTCGGGATCCCGTATCTCCGAAAAGTTTCGGTAAGTAGGGAGCTTAACGGCATTCTCAGAGTAAGAGTGGTGGAGAGGGAGCCGATAGCCCTGACGCTCTTCATGGGAAATCGTATGGTTATAGACGACGAGGGGCTGCTCCTGCCGGAAACTCGGGGGGTTACGGCTTTTTTTCCTGGTCTTATCCGTATTTCCGGTATAGCACATGCTTCGGATTACGGCAGGGGCGTAAAAAAACTGACAGCGAGAGACAGTACGCAGATCCGGGATTTGATAGGGGCTTTGCGGTTGTCGGAATACGCGGGACTTCTGATAAACGAGATTCATCTTGTTGCCGGCGGGATGACTTACTGTACGGCGAAAGGCTCGCCTACCCGGTTTATACTCGGAAGTGAAGGGAACTTTAAGGAAAAGTTGAAAAAATTCGAGATATTCTGGCAAAAGGTTGTTTCAAAAAAGGGACTTGATCATTTCGATGCTGTTGATCTGAGGTTCAGGGACAGGGTATTTACCAGGGGATATGAATCTCCGGATATTCAGCAGGAGGTCTCCCTGTGATAATCATGCAAGTTACGCGACAATGCTCAAAAGGAATATAGCCGTAGGGCTCGATATAGGTACAACCAAGGTGTGTGTGGTGGTTGCTGAAAAAGACGAGATCGGAAAACTCAACGTTCTCGGGAATGGACGTTCCAATTCTGACGGTCTTCAGAGGGCCACGGTAGTCAATATCAATAAGACCGTAGCTGCTATCAAAGCAGCTATTGCCGATGCCGAGCGAGAGTCTTCGATCCGCATCAAGGGGGTTAATGTGGGTATCTCCGGCGCTCATGTCAATTGTATCCACAGCAATTCGGAAATCAGCGTGAACCAGACGGGTATTGTCAATGAATCCGACGTGCGGCGGTTTCTTGAAAAAGCTAAAACCAACATCAAGTATCTGGATATCGATCATGAAATCATTCATGTGATTCCTCAGGAGTTTATCGTTGATGATCAGGACGGCGTGCTCGACCCTATAGGCATGGCCGGAACAACCATGAGAGGCAGCGCTTATATTGTGGTCGGTTTACGGACGAAGATCCGGAATATCAAGCAGTGTATCGAAAAAGCCGGCCTCGATGTGAGCGCGCTCACCTTCGAGCCGGTAGCTTCGGGTATTGCCGTTATGAAGGAAAGCGAAAAGAAGAGCGGTGTCGTCGTCATCGACATCGGAGGAGGCACGACCGAAGTCGCGATTTACATCGATGGAGCCATACGCTATTCCGAAGTGGTGAAAGTGGCGGCTAACGACGTCACTCATGATGTCGCGCACGGTGTCAAGGCGTTGCATGAAGTCGCCGAGGAGCTGAAAATCAGGCATGGCTATGCATACAGTAAAATGCTTGACGAGGATGAGACCATTCTGATTCCGGGAATTGAAGGCAGGCCTCAGAAATCATTCCCGAAAAGCTCGCTGACGATGATCATAGAGGCGCGAATGATGGAGATCTTCGAACTGGTCAGGGACTCGATCAAGCGTTCGGGGTACTACGAATACCTCAATGCAGGAGCGATCATAACGGGAGGCGGAGCACTGATGCCTGGCACCGAGGAGCTTGCCAGAGACGTTCTTGGACTTGATGTGCGTCTTGGTTATCCCGAGGGTGTTTCCGGCGGGATCAAGGGGTCGGTCAATAATCCCATGTATGCTACGGTTATGGGGCTCGTTGCCCATTCTCTTCAGAACAGTATTTTCGAGGAACAGCGGGAAACTCAGGTTATTGAAGGTCCGTTCAAAAGCGGAGACGAGTCTCCGGGAGAGGAAGTTTCATCTCCCGTTGCCGCCGGGGCTCCCTCCGCCCTGAATCCTGCCGGCAACAAAATCGTTGACCGGCTCAAAAAATTCTGGGAACAACTCTAATTATGCCGATCGGGCGTAAGAAATAAAACATTGGGAAGATAAATAATGGCATTTGAACTGGACCCGGGACTCTTCGACAGCGATCAGGGAAAAGGTGTTACCATAAGAATTGTCGGCGTCGGCGGCTGCGGAGGCAATGCCGTAAACAATATGATCGACCGTAAAATCAGCGGGGCGGAATATATCGTATTCAATACCGACCGCCAGGCTCTTCTGAATTCCAAGGCGCCGATCAGAGTACAGATCGGAAAAAAAGCTACGAACGGACTGGGCGCGGGCGCCGATCCGGCAAAGGGGAAGCAGGCAGCCGAGGATGATCGTGACATAATAGCGGCTCAGTTGAAAGGCGCAGATCTGGTGTTCATTGCGGCCGGCATGGGCAAAGGTACGGGAACAGGCGCAGCGCCGGTGATTGCCTCGATTGCCCGAAATATGGGCATCCTGACGATTGGAGTGGTGACAAGGCCGTTTAATTTCGAAGGGCAGGTCAAAGCCCGCATTGCCGATGGCGGCATTAACGAGCTGCGAAAATTCATCGATACGCTGATTGTTGTCGAAAATGAAACCATACTCAGCATTGCCGAGGAAGGGGTAAGCGCGACGGATGCGTTCAATATGGCCAACGACGTACTCTATCGTGCGGCAAAAGGCATTGCAGATATCATTACCCGTCACGGGCATGTCAATGTGGACTTTGCCGATGTTAAAAGCATCATGTCGGGAGCTGGAGATGCCGTTATGGGCTCGGCTGCGGCAGCCGGAGAGCGCAGAGCACTGAAAGCCGCTTCCGATGCCATCAACAGTCCGCTGCTGGACGGCGTCTCGCTCAGGGGAGCCAAAGGAGTTCTGGTCAATATTACCGGGGAAGTCACCATGCGTGATATGACCGATGCCATGAACTATATCGAAGAACAGGTCGGCAGCGAAGCGAAAATAATTAATGGATATGTCGATGAACCGCAGATCTCCGGAGAGATCCGCGTAACGGTTATCGTTACCGGTTTCAAGCGGAAGGATGCCGGCGAGTCAGGTTCCCAGAGCAAAGCGCAGCCGGCATCCAGAAGCAGTGATCATCGTCAGGGGCAGTTCTCTCCTGCCTTGCGTACGGTGGTAACCGGGCTGCCTGACAGCCAGGACGAGGATTTGAGGATTCCTACCTATATCAGGCGTCAGATTTCTATTCACGACCCTCTTGAGGTCGGCATGAAAAAGAAAATACCTGACTGTGATAATAACAGTCATTCCCAGCGCGGTGCTGATGAGCAGGAAGATCAGATACAGAAGGGCCTTACGGATTTACCGGCCTATCTTCGAAGGAAAAATAATGGGGCTGGATAGTTTTTTCATTTTGTTAAAAAGGGGTAGTAATGAGTTTTCGGATGATTTCCGCTGAAGATGCTGTTGGAATTATACGTTCAGGCAACCGGGTTTTCCTTCATACCGCAGCGGCAACCCCGCAGCGTTTGATTGCCGCCATGGTAGCGCGATCGGCTGAACTGAGAGATGTTGAGATTGTATGTCTTCATACCGAGGGAGACGCTCCGTATGTCAGACCTGAGTATCAGGAAAGTTTCAGGCTCAATGCCTTTTTTGTCGGTAAAAATGTGCGTCATGCAGTGCAGGACGGATTGGCAGATGCCATGCCGATTTTTCTGAGCGATGTTCCATCGATGTTCCACAACAACATCCTTCCGCTCGATGTAGCCCTTGTTCATGTTTCCCCGCCCGATCAGCATGGGTACTGTTCGCTTGGCGTTTCCGTCGATGCCTCTCTTGCTGCGGTTCATACCGCCAGGCATGTTATTGCCCAGATCAATCCCGCGATGCCCAGAACGCATGGAGAAGGAATGCTGCATGTCAGCAAGATTCACGCAATGGTGGCCGTCGATGATCCGCTTCCCGAAACTCCCCGTCATGAACTGACGGACGTCGAGCAGAATATCGGAAAGAATATCGCATCTATCGTTGAGGACGGCGCAACGCTTCAGATGGGCATAGGCGCCATTCCGGATGCAACGCTTGCGGCTCTCGGCTCTCACCGCGATCTGGGGATTCATACCGAAATGTTCTCTGACGGAGTGGTAGATCTTATTGAAAAAGGCGTTATAACCGGAAGGTATAAAAAGACGCATCGGGAGATTGTTGTGGCCAGCTTTCTTGTCGGAACCCGGCGTCTTTTCGATTTTGTAGACGATAATCCCCTTGTGGAGATGCTTCCTTCCGATTATGTCAACGATACAAAGGAGATTCGCAAAAATCCGAAGGTAACAGCCATCAACAGCGCGATAGAGATCGATATGAGCGGTCAGGTTTGCGCCGATTCCATAGGGCACAGATTTTTTTCAGGAGTCGGCGGCCAGATGGACTTCATCCGGGGCGCAGCTCTTTCTGAAGGGGGCAAGCCGATTATCGCAATTCCATCGACTACGAGAAAGGGAGATTCAAGGATCGTGCCCCATCTCAAGCCCGGAGCGGGAGTGGTTACCACAAGAGCGCATGTTCACTACGTGGTTACCGAGTACGGCATCGTCAACCTTCACGGCAAGAACCTTCGTCAGAGGGCTGAAGCGCTTGCGAGCATTGCGCATCCTGACTTCCGTGAGGATATATGCCGCAGCGCCCGTGATCTTTATGGTCCCAGAAACTCCTGTTGAGCGACTGAGTGCAGGTTTCCCGGACTCAGTTCGATATGAAAAGACGGTATAACATGAAAAAGGCGGCCTCAACAAGCCGCCTTTTTCATGTTAAAAACTTCTATCCTGACAAGTAAGGCGCATCAGGCCGGCTTTACAGCTTCGCACAGCAGGTGGTCATACCTCCTTACGATTCGTACGCCGGTAAATCCGATTTTTTCAAGGATCTCTTTATAGGCGTTCTGCGGTTTGAATCCCAGAACGGAGAACGGCATTCCTGCTCCCAGAATATAGTGGCTCAGGTAATCGAAGTTCGGATTTTCCGGGTCGTCGATGATCATGTCGAGAATGAGCACTTTTCCGCCGGTCGGGAGAGCGTCGAAAGCTTTTCTGCACATCATTTCGCTCAGCTGTTCGTTCGCCGAGTAAAGGATGCGGCAGAACATGACGGCATCCGCCTGGGGATAGATGTCCTTGTAAATATCTACAGCTACGCCTTTAAGACGATCGCCGACACCTTTTTCGATGGCGTTTTCATTGACCAGCTCTATTGCGCCGGGCAGGTTGAGGATCGTTGATTGCAGATGGGTGAACTTCTGCAGCAGTGCCGCCGAGATATCTCCGATGCCGCCGCCGACGTCAACCATTGTTTTTGCAGCAGAAAGGTCGGCTTCCTCAAGCAGCAGCTTGATTGCGAAATGCGCATTGCTCCGGTGAATCGCTTCAAAATACCAGTTGTCCTCACGTGTTACCGGCGGATAGGGAACTTCGCCCTTGAAATTGAGCTGGCCCTTGACCGCATCTGCAAGTTTCAGGTAGAAATTATCGGAAAGGTGCGCCATGGCTTTTGCAACCGGTATCATATAAAGGTTGGGGTGTTCCGCGTCCGGAACGAACATGGCTTTTGCCGAAGGCGTAAGGCTCCATTTTCCGGCATCTTCATTTGTGACTCCCATCTGGCGGAGAGCTTCAAGCAGCATGCCAAGGCGAGGGGGAACCGAACCTGTCGCGGCCGCAAGCGTTCCGGTATCTTTTGCCTCATCTGCCAGTTGCGAAAAGAGGTCAAGTTCAAGAGCAGCTTTGAAACAGCCGAATTCCACAAGCCCTTTGAAAATAAGTTCGTTGGCCCTGTGGTTTTGTTTCAGTAACTCAAGGTCGTTCATGGTACAGGTGAAGCTAAAGAGTTTAAGAAATTGCAAGACAAGGAAAAGACGATATTATTTTACCTTAAACCTTAATTTAGCCCAATTAGCGTTATGAAACAACTGTAAGGAATCAACTCATTATGTTATACTTGATATACAGATAGTTGTAAATCCGGGTTTCATGGAGTGCATACTGCAACGATAAACAGGGAGGTCTGAAATGCTCTCAAGTCTTTCCAAACTCACCGCAGAGGATCTCGCAGAGATTCGGAAGCTCGAACAGGAGCTGGGAAAAACGCTGCTCTCCTTTTCCGGTTACGATGTTATCGCCGGAGACCTTTCTGACGATGAGCTTGTACGCGTTCGCGAGCTTGAAAAAAAAACAGGAACGGCTCTTGTCGCTGTGGATCCGCTAAAAGTCAAGGGGGAGTGAGCCCTATGAGACTTACCATGCGTCCTGTTTTTCCGGCATCGCGACGGTAGGAAAAAAACAGATTGCTGTCTCTTGCGGAACAGAACGTCGATGTTTCGATCTGTTTTTCGGGAACTCCGGAATGAAGCAGTTGTTCCCGGTTCGCTCCCGCAAGATCAAGCAGATATTTCCCGTTTCCGGATGGTGTCGCCTTGTAATGAGTCGGCGAGAAGTTATCTGCGACGGCAAATTCTACCTCATAAGCGGCCTGTGAAATTCCGGTACCGATCCATGCAAGGAGATCATCGGGGTTTGATTTGAACCTCTGCTGCATGACGGTGATGGTTTTCGGGACAATCATGCAAGCGGTTCCTTTCCATCCCGCATGAATTGCCGCTGCTGCCCGGTTGACCGGATCGAAGATAAGTACCGGGAAACAGTCTGCGGTATAAATACAGAGATAGACGCCCTGTTCTGCGGTTATAAGGGCATCGTAACCGGAATAAAAGCCTGGTTCCCGGACATGGAGTATCTCCGTGCCGTGTACCTGATCCGAACCCGCAAGCGTATCAGGCCCGATGTTCAGAAAGCTGCAAAGCGCGACAGTGTTCATACTGACGTTCCCGACGCTGTCCCCGGTGTTTTTTCCGAAATTGAAGCTGTTGAACGGGGTCGGGCTTGCGCCTCCGTTTCTGGTCGTCTGCAGGGCGACGAGGTTATTGATCCCGCTGAATATTCCGGGCACAAGATATTCCGGAAGCATGCTTTTCTCCATGTTGTTCAAGCGTATATTTTCGATATGATTTCCAGACAGAGTGATTCGTTTTGCATTTTTCCTGAGGAGAAACGATTGACGGCGATTAACAGGGAGAATCTCTTGTGAAGAATAATGATAAAGCGTTATTATGCCGTCTCGCAACCGTCTTTTCGTTTTCTGACTAGTGGTGAAAATAGTTTTTTTCCGCTTGCAGGCGAGCTGCTTTGAGCATTTTTCCTGAACCGGGTTCCTGCCGGTAGTTTTCAAACTGAAATGAAAAGGAAGATATGGTCATGAAAAAAAGCGAAGAAGAGGAGGAGCGCTTCCAGGATCAGTTCGGCAGGTCGCTCAGGGCGCTTTCCGATTATCTGGGGCTGGGTATTCAGATTGCTGCAAGTTTTGTTTTTTTTGTGCTTGCGGGATACTGGGCTGATGAAAAGCTCGGCACTTCGCCGCTGTTGCTGCTCGCGGGAGTCTTTCTGGGAATGGTCGGAATGGTTCTGGTTCTCATGAAAACGCTTAAAATTGCCAACAGAAAAAAAACGTAAATAACCGATAGCAGGTGAACCAATGAATGCGGAAAAGAGCATGAAACCATTATTTGATTTTCTTATAAAGTTATGTATCTTGTCCGTCATTTTATGGGCGGTTATTTACTGGGGGATCGCTCCGGGGAGTATAGACCTGCATGCAGTTTTTATTGCCTGGGTTATGGTTTTTGCAAATACCCTTGCAGGTTATCTGCTTTTTGAATATGCCATCGACAGGGAGTCGTCAGTTTTTACCACGGTAGTTTTCGGCGGTCTGGTATTCCGTCTTTTACTGCTTATGGCTCTGGTCGCATTGATTCTGGTCAGAAACTTTGTTGCAGTTTATGATTTTGTGCTCTCTTTTTTTGCCTTTTACTGCATCTATGTCATTGTTGAAATTCTCGGCTATCAAAAGAAAAATAAACAGAAAAAGAACGTTGCATGAAACCGGTAATCGTTAAACAGGCTAAAGCGTTTCTTAAAGTTCTTGCACTTTGCGTGCCTTTGCTCATGAATGTCGATGCTCCTCTTTTCGCATCGCAGGAGCAGCCCGCAGCGGCTGTTCACGATTCGGCTGCGGTGATGGCGGGTGAAGCCGCGGCATCTCATGAAGCCGAAGCTCACGGAGCTGAGGCGGGCCACAGCGATAAGCCCGGTGAAGTAATCATGCATCATATACTCGACAGCAACGTTTTTGCTTTCGAACCATTCGGTGAAGTGCATCTGCCGAAAATCGTCATAGGCGGATTCGATATTTCCATTACCAAGCATGTCGTTATGATGTGGTTGTCTGCTGCGATCGTTCTGCTTGTTTTTGGTTCGGTAGGAAGCAGTTACCGGAAGATGACTCCTAAAAACGCGCCGAAAGGGCTTGCCAACGCGATGGAAGCTCTCGTGGAGTTTATTCGTCTCGATGTCGCAAAGTCTAATATCGGACCGGGTTACGAAAAACATCTTCCTTATCTTCTTACGGTATTCTTCTTCATTCTTCTCTGTAACGTTCTCGGCCTGGTTCCCTACGGAGCGACTGCAACCGGAAATGTGAACGTGACGCTCACGCTTGCGGTATTCACGTTCTTTATCACCCAGACAGCGGCGCTTAAGGCACACGGCATCAAAGGCTATCTTGCCCATCTTACAGCAGGCACGCATTGGTCACTCTGGATTATTATGATACCGATCGAAATCATCGGACTCTTCACCAAGCCGTTTGCTCTTACCGTACGACTTTTCGCGAACATGACGGCAGGACATATCGTTATTCTCAGTCTTATTTTTATCAGCTTCATCCTGAAAAGCTATATCGTGGCTGTTGCGGTGTCAGTTCCATTTTCTATATTCATTTACCTGCTTGAAATCTTTGTGGCATTTCTTCAGGCGTTTATTTTCACTATGCTCTCTGCGCTCTTCATTGGTCTTGCAACGGCGCACGAGGGACATGAAGAACATGAGGCTGGAGTCGCGCATCACTGATATATAGCGGCAATGGCTCATCTGTTCTGAAGGCGATGCCGGAAAGTCGGGAAAGTTTTTACACTGCTCGTATTTTTTACAAAACATACAACCAATAAACGGAGGTAATTACAAGATGGAAGGTTTGGGATTCTTAGGTGCCGGTATCGGCGCCGGTTTGGCTGTCATAGGTGCAGGTCTTGGTATCGGAAACATTGCCGCTTCAGCAGCAGAGGGTACAGCCCGTCAGCCTGAAGCTACATCGGAAATCCGTACAACAATGATTATCGCAGCAGCTCTTATCGAAGGTGTTGCTCTGTTCGGTGAGGTTATCTGCGTTCTGCTTGCTCTCAAGTAAGCTTCTCGTTAAGCTAAGGCTTTTATCAGAACATATCCCGATTGCGGCTGGTCGTTTTCAACCAGACCGCAATCGGATTTTAATCAACCCGTTAAAGGAACAGTGTTCATGCTTACGTCGGGAATCATACTGCTCAGCGGCGGTCTTTTAAGCCCTAACCCAGGACTTATTTTCTGGACAGCGGTAACGTTCGTTATTGTGCTGCTCATTCTCAAACAGCTTGCATGGGGTCCTATTATCTCGGCACTGGAAGAGAGAGAAAAAGGAATACAGTCATCCATTGACCGTGCGCACAGCGCAAAGGATGAGGCAGAGGCAATTCTTCGTAAAAACAGGGATATGCTGGCAAAAGCCGATCTGGAATCGGAACGCATCATTCGTGAAGGAAAAGAGTACGGTGAGAAGCTTCGTCAGGAGATGGCCGAAAAAGCCCAGGTTGAAGCGAAGAAAATGATTGCGTCTGCAAAAGATGAGATCGAGCAGGAAAAACGCCGCGCTCTTGATGTTCTGAGAAATGAAGTGGCGGATCTCGCCATCATGGGGGCTGAAAAAATCATTAAATCCAGCCTCGATGCTGATACACAGAAAAAAATAGTGGACAGCATGATTAGGGATCTCGCTTCAAAACGTAACTGATAAATTCCGCACGACATGTCAAGTCTAATTGCAAGCAGAAGGTACGCATGGGCTCTTCTGTCAGCGGCTGAAGAGGGACAGTTTCTCGATCAGGCGACTGATGCGCTCAATAGCATAAAGGAAACTCTTGCCAACTCCCGTGATCTGGTTCATGTGCTCAGAAGTCCATTGATCAATGGCGACAAGAAAACGCATATTCTTGAAGAGGTTTTCAAGGAGATCGCCGGCGAAAAAGTGATGATTTTTCTCCGCCTGCTTGCCCATAAAAAGAGGGCGGGTCAGCTTCCTGAAATTATCAGCGAATACCAGAAACTGCTGGATGAAAAAAACGGTGTCATCAATGTTTCCGTAAACAGTGCGGTCATGCTGAGCGATGAACAGGCGAAAGATCTGGTCAATAAACTGGCCTCCTACACCGGCAAGAAAGTTCGCGCTAAAATGCAGCTTGAAGAGGCGTTGCTTGGTGGTGTTACGGTTAAAATCGAGGATACCATCATTGACGGAAGCGTACGTCACCAGCTTCAGATGATGAAGAAGTCGCTGCTTGCCGGAAAACTGTAATTGCGCAGATATTATTTTTATTGAAATAGCCTGTTGTTAAAGCAGGCTATTTTTTTGCCGGAAATATTTTGTGATATTCTTTTTCTGCTTCAGATTCGCGTTCAGGGGTGATCAGGGGCTTTAGCTCAGTTGGTAGAGCGTCTCGTTCGCAATGAGAAGGTCAGGGGTTCGACTCCCCTAAGCTCCACTATCAGGATAATTGACTCACCCATTGGTCTGCCTCCGCTTATAAAATGTTTATCATCGAATTCTTCAGTACAGAGAGCCTTTACGGCTGCATCTTCGTATTTTAATCGATTATTGCATAAATAGATGGCTGACAATAATTGTTAACCGTTGTCAGAAGCGTCGATCAATGCTATATTCAAAAGCATTTATGATGTAATGCTATACCGGCCTCGTTTTATATTGATTCATGAGCCCGGCGAATACATATTTCCCTCTATCAAGACAAAAACGAACAGGAGCTGATGTTATGAAAATTATGAAAAACAACGTTGCAATTTTTACCCTGCTTTTCGCTTGTATGCTTCCGGTCTCTGCAGGAGCGGTTGCGCCCCCACCGGCAAGCGCCCCTCAGGCGACAACGGTTGCCGATAATACGAAAGGCTTGTATGTCGTTATTACCGAAGCTGACCCGATGACTCAGATGATGGCTTTGGTGCTTTCGACCCAAACGGTTATGCAGGGAAAAAGCGTACAGATTCTGCTTTGCGGTCCTGGCGGAGATCTCGCCATGAAGAACAGCCGCCAGGTTATGATGAAACCTCAGAATAAATCGCCGCAAATGCTCCTTGCCGATCTGATGGCTAAGGGTGTACAGGTTGAGCTATGTCCTCTCTATCTTCCGAACAAAGGAAAGACGGAAGGCGATCTTATCAAAGGGGTAACGGTTGCAAAACCGCCTGTAGTTGCCCAGAAGCTTCGTGCTGATGGAATCAAGCTCTTTACGTTCTGATCTTATTTCTGATCCTCAGTCGCTTTTAGAGCCACTGAGGATCATTTTACTCTCGCCTCCTCCTCGGTTAACCGACACTTCCCGACTCTTTTGTTCAATTCCCGATAAGCCTTGCGCTTCAGGTGTGCCCGGCTTTTGGCTGCTACAGGGAAACGGTCGAGATCGTTTATCGGCACCATCATGCTTCTGAGGAAATCCTTAAAAATGAGGCTGTCGTTTTATAATCACGCGGGGAGATTGTAACTTTACGGCTGAAGTTCTTTCGTGTATATGCCGCGGTTATTTCATATTCCAGAGAGCCGTAATGAGGGAGCATATCGGGCGGACAGACCCTTGGGGTTATACTGCGTTGTCGCAGGAGGTTGCAGGGCTTGGCGCAGGCGCTCTCTTTTCCGGACATGAAATGCCGGGGAGAGGTTACGTCCGGCGGCATTGATCCATTCGAGCCGAAGCTCTTTCGTTATGCATCGGTGACGGCGCAGGATGTATCCGTTAAACCGGATCCACTGCCGGGATTATACCCGTCAGTGTTGCTGTTTTTTTTATTTATCTTATAGTATTGTGCTTAATTTAAACCCAATGGCCTAACGGAGTTACTATGCCTCGTCCCAGATTGACTTTACGCTCAGCATTGATGATAGTTCCCGTCTCCGCACTTCTGTTTTCTGCCTGTTCCTCGTCAAACGTATCATCACTGGATTCTTCCGGGGCGGTCGAAAGCCGATACGGAAAGGCGCTCGGTTACTATAACAAGGAAGATTTTGACGATGCCGTGCTTGAACTCGAGCCGGTAATATTTACATCGCGCGCAACTGCCTTCGAAGACGATGTTCTTTTTTTGCTCGCACAGTCTTATTACAAATCCGAGCAGTACCTGCTTGCCGTTGATATGTATTCAAGGCTTCTCCAGCAGGTTCCGTCCTCGCCGTTTGCCAGAGAGGCCCAGTTTCAGCTTGCAAAGTCGCATGAGCAGTTATCGACTCATTTTGAACTCGATCACGAGCATACCCTCAAGGCTATCCAGCAATATGCCCTTTACCTGGATGCCTATCCCGGCAGGGACTCTGCGCAGATAACCTCCGATGTGGATATGTACAGGGAGCTTCTGAAAGTCAATCCTGCAAATGAATCATACAAAGAACGCTATGCAAACTTTCAGTCAGAACTTGAAGGCGTTCAGTCTCAGGATTACGCTCAAAAAGCTATAGTTAAACTTCGCGAAAAACTCGCAAAGCACACCTATTTTATTGCGCGTCAGTATATCCAGCTCAAAAAATACAAGGCATCGGGAATTTATTTCGATGAAGTTATCAAGCGCTACCCGGATACGATTTATTTCGAGCAGGCATGGAAAGGGCGTATCGATGTGCTGATCAAACGCCAGAAGTGGTTTGATGCAAGTCAGGCGGTTGATCGGTATCTCCAGCTTTTCCCTGACAAAAGCGGAGATATGCAGGAGACCCGTGACCGGATCATGAAAAATTTCAGCAACGCCTGAACCTTTTTCCGTGCATGTTGCGCTCTATGGAGGGTCGTTCGACCCTCCGCATAACGGACATCTGGCGCTCTGCCTCTTTGCCGTTGAGTTGCTGCGTATCGACCGGCTGATAATATCGGTATCCATCAATCCGTTCAAGGGGCGTTACGGGGCAGCAGATGAACAGAGAAAGCAGATGGCCTGTCTGTTTGCGGGCGAGCTTTCGCGAGTCGGCATTTCTGCAGAGGTTAGCGGATGGGAGCTTGAAAAAAAACAGCCATCATATACTGTCGATCTTATCCGTTATGTACGGTCGGTCTATCCGCTCGATCGGCTCACCCTTCTGATAGGCGAGGACAGTTTCAGGGAGATACGCTCCTGGAAATCCTGGGAAACGCTTCCGTCTCTCTGCGAACTCGCGGTTTTCAGGCGCACGTCGCCGGAAGATCGTCCGGAGAACTCCTCCTTCCCGTTTTCATCCGGCACAGTTCGTTTTATCGATTTCGATTATCCGCTTTCATCTACCGTCATCAGAGAGAGAGTTGCCGCCGATCTGCCCGTAGGCGATCTTCTGCCCTCTGCGATCAGGCGTTATATTGTCGAACACGGGTTATACCGTCAGGCATAAATCAGCATTCACATAGATTCCGGCGCCGATATGCCGAGAATGGCAAACCCGTTTCGCAGCACCTGTCTTGTTGCCAGAGATAAAAAGAGTCTTGCCGTACGGATGTCGGGATCGGCCTTGAGGATCGGGCACTCCTGGTAGAATTTATGATACTGTTCGGCAACGGAGTGCAGGTACTCTACCATTTTCTGCGGTTCCAGCAGACGTATAGCCGTTCTGATGACCTCAGGGTAGTCAAGCAGGGTAAACCCGAGCTGGATTTCGGGTTCCAGAGTGAGCTTCTGCAGCAGATGGGCTCCTGATCCGTCGGGTTTGAATCCGGCTTCCTCCGCTGCAATACGCAGCAGGCTGCAGATACGGGCATGAGCATATTGCAGATAAAAGACAGGGTTGTCTTTCGATTGTTTTTTAGCAAGCTCGATATCGAAATTCAGGTGCGAATCCTTGCTGCGCATGATAAAGAAAAGGCGGGTGGCATCTGCGCCGACATCATCGATCAATTCATCCAGCAGATCGGCGTTTCCTTTTCTGGTTGACATTTTGACGGTTTCGCCGTCAACGGTAGTTGTAACGAACTGATTGATGGCTACCCGCATTTTCGAGGTATCGTGACCGAGAATGCGCAGTGCCTCCAGAACGTCGGGGTACTCGTCGATGTGATCGGCACCGAAGACGTTGACGACAAGATCGAACTTCCGGCGGTATTTATCGAGATGATAGGCGATATCCGGCAGCCGGTAGCTTGGTTCTCCGGATGATTTCACCAGCACTTTATCTTTTTCCTGACCGAGTTTTGTGGTAAGAAACCAGGTGGCGCCATCATATCGGTCAATGAATCCTTTCGATTCAAGCAGCTCAAGAACCCGATCGTTCGCCGATTTTCCGTTTTCTTCAGCGATGTAAAGAGTGTGTTCGTTGAAAAACGAGTCATGTCGGATATCGATACGGGCGAGGGTTTTTTTTATCGAGCTGAAAATAATCGCTTCCGCAGTATCCTTGAATATGCCGGGATCCTCGCTGTCGATAAGCGACGATTCGTGTTCAAAAAAGAGTATTTCCGCAATTTCCCTGATATACTCTCCCTGGTAATGGGAGTCAGGAAAAACGATATCGCGTCCGCAGCGCTCCATATAGCGGTAACGGACGGATTCCCCGAGAATCTGCATCTGCCTGCCGGCATCGTTGAAATAATACTCCCTTGTAAGATCGTATCCCTGCGTTTCAAGCAGGTTCGCGATACAGTCGCCAAGTACTCCGCCCCGCCCCCTGCCGATGGTCAGCGGTCCGGTCGGGTTGGCGCTGACATATTCTACGATGGCGGTTTTGCCTTTTCCTGCGCACGAAGAGCCATATCCTTTGCCTTCAAGCAGGATATGCTCCACCGACTGCATGATGAACAAGGGCGTAAGGTAGAAATTAATGAATCCCGGTCCGGCAATCTCAATGCGTTCAACGGTCCCGTCCGGAAAGATCATCTGTCCGATCAGTTCGGCAGCCAGTTCTCTCGGGTTCCTTCGGCACTCTTTCGAGAGCAGAAGCGCGATGTTCGTCGAGAAATCTCCGTTTTTCTTGTCGGTGGGTTTTTCGATCTGTACCGGTTTGTCAGTTTTTATTTCAGCGGACTGCAGTGCGCTTTTGATGACCGGGAGTAAAAATTCTTGCATCGGAACAGGTTATAAGGTTTCGGTACGGGACTCATGAAGCCGTTCGAGCAGGCCGACAGGGTCCAGCTGCATGAAATCATCGATTATTTCAAGGACGTTACTGCAGACGGAAAAGGAGTCGCGGCTGTTTGTCGTGGTCAGCGCAACGCAGCTCATTCCCGCTCTTGACGCGGCTTCGATTCCCGGAAGCGCATCTTCAAAAACAATACAGTCCGCAGGTTCGACTCCAAGCAGTTCCGCCGCCCTGAGAAATATGTCCGGAGCGGGTTTGCCCTCCTTGACATGATGGGAGCCGACGATGGCCTGAAAAAAACGTTTTGTTTCAAGAAGGCCAAGGACATAGTCGGTGTTTTTCGCGCCTGAACCGGTACCTACGGCAAGGGCGATACCAGCCATGCCGGCATGTTCAAGAAACGGATGGAGCCCTGAAAGGGGTTTGATAAGAGAGCGGGAATTAACCCGGTAGAGAAAATCTTTCAATTCCGTCAGCCGCTCGGCTTCCTGGGAACTGATGTCGGGATCGAGAAAATATCGAAGCACATCAGGGCCTTTCATGCCCGCCGTTTCGACAAGATACCGTTCCGGATCGAGTCCTTCGAGGCCGTAGTCCCTGAACAGCTCAACCCATGATGCAGCATGCAGTTTCATGTTGTCCGTCAGGACTCCGTCCATATCGAAAATAAAGGCATATTTTTTCGTTGGCAGTATCATCGTATCATTTTCGGAATTGTAGTGAGTGGCAGGCGCGAAGCTTATCCGAGCTTCATGGCTGTCCGGACTTCCTGCATGGTTTGCGAGGCAAGAGCACGGGCCTTTATTTCGCCTTCGAGCAGAATCTCCCGGACAAGCTCTATCCGGTCCTCATAGTAGCGGCGCTTTTCAAGAAGCGGTTCCAGTTCCGCCGATATTGCGGCGGCGCAGAGCTTTTTGCAGTCAACGCAGCCGAGAGCGCCGGAACGGCAGCCGGCTTCGATGGAATCAAGTTCCTCCCGGGCAGTAAACCGTTTATGGTAGCTGAAGACCGTGCAGACTTCCGGACGTCCCGGATCGTTTCTTCTGACTTTCAAAGTGTCCGTTACGGCGTTTCTGACTTTTTTGAGCACCTCTTCCGGCGTGTCGGAAAGCAGTATGGTGTTGCCGAGCGATTTTGACATTTTTGCTTTGCCGTCGAGACCTACCAGCCTTGAAAATTTCGTGATTTTCGGCTCAGGCTCCGGAAAAACGCTTCCGGTTTCAGGATGAGGGTAGTGGAAATTGAATTTACGGGCGATCTCTCTGGTTATTTCAACATGCGGGATCTGATCTTCGCCTACCGGTACGATATTTCCCTTGTAGAGCAGTATGTCCGCAGCCTGCAGAACCGGATATCCGAGATGTCCGTACGTCAGGGAGTCCATGTTCAGGTCGCGAACCTGTTCCTTCAGTGTCGGATTCCGTTCAAGTCTCGATGAGGTTATCAGCATGGCGAAAAGGAGAAACAGCTCCGCATGTTCCTTGACCTGCGACTGCCGGAAAACAGGGCTTTTTTCCGGATCCACTCCCGCGGCGAGCCAGTCCAGCAGCATGTCGATGGTGTGCTGGTATGCGTCGGCAGTTTCCAGCGATGTGGTCAGAATATGATAGTCCGCTATGAGAAAGCAGGTTTCATAAACTCTTGAGCCGTCTTCTGCAAGGAGGTTCTGCTGGTGAATCCAGTTTTCAAGTGCGCCGGTGTAGTGTCCAAGGTGCAGTTTCCCGGTCGGCCGCATCCCGCTTAAAATGCGAAGAGTTCCCATAAAAAAGTTGTCCGCCGCCGGGAATTGAAAGAAGAAGATAAAAAACTGCCCCTTGCGGCGCTGTCGCAGTCGTTTATAGTTGCCGTAAATGTTTAGGAAGTTATAACAGTTGCAAGAAAGATAAAAGACCTTTTGTTTGTTTTTTGTTTTCATTACACTATATTATGCAACTTGTTTCGATTTCTTGACACAAAAAGATTTCTGAAAACAGCTATATTTAGAGAGTAAGTCCTATACAACATTCGGTTGCCCAACCATGTCAGATCCGGAAGGAAGCAGCATCCGGTAATTCGAGTGTGTGATATAGTAAGCTTGCTCTCTTTTTTTTTGAACAAAATCAACCGCACGGAAGGTTACCATGGAATCAGGAACCGCAAAGAAAGAACTGCTCAATGCGCCTGTACGGCATATTGATATCAAACAGCTTAATATTGTTCCCCTCATTGACCAGATGGGAGATACCGCCTTTCAGGCCCGAAATCTCGCAAGAGCCGCTACGATCGTGGACCTCATGCAGCAGGACAAGGAGTGCGCCGTCATCCTTACGCTCGCCGGTTCGCTCATCAGCGCCGGTCTGAAACAGGTCATCATCGACATGATCGACAACCACATGGTTGACGCAATCGTCTCCACCGGCGCCAACATCGTCGATCAGGACTTTTTCGAAGCGCTTGGCTTCAAACACTACAAAGGCACGCCGTTCATCGACGACGCCATTCTTCGAGACATGCACGTCGATCGCATCTACGACACCTATATCGACGAGGACGACCTGCGCGTCTGCGACGAAACCATGGGCAAGATCGCCGATTCCATGCAGCCCGGTGCGTACTCGTCGCGCGAGTTCATCATCGAGATGGCGAAATACATCGAGGCAAACAACCTCGACAAAAACTCCATCGTCTATAAAGCATACGAAAAGGGCGTGCCGATTTTCTGTCCGGCATTCAGCGACTGCTCGGCCGGTTTCGGTCTGGTGCACCACCAGTGGCACAACCCGGACAACCATGTGGCCATCGACTCCGTGAAAGATTTCCGCGAGCTGACCAAAGTGAAAATCGAGAACGACAGAACCGGCATTTTCATGATTGGCGGCGGCGTACCCAAGAACTTCACGCAGGACATCGTAGTGGCAGCCGAAGTGCTCGGCTATGAGGATGTCTCCATGCACACCTACGCCGTGCAGATCACCGTTGCGGACGAACGCGACGGCGCGCTTTCCGGTTCCACCCTCAAAGAGGCCAGTTCCTGGGGCAAGGTTGATACCGTTTACGAGCAGATGGTGTTTGCCGAGGCAACCATCGCCATGCCGCTCATCGCCGGTTATGCCTATCACAAACGCAACTGGGAAGGTCGTACGGCAAAGAACTTCAACGCAATGCTCGACAAACAGAGCGTCAGCGCATAACCGATCATAAAAGGGGGACGCATGAAATTCTTCATCGATACCGCCAACCTCGACGAAATCCGTTCAGCCGCCGAACTCGGCGTGCTGGACGGCGTCACCACCAACCCTTCGCTCATCGCGAGAATCGTCGGCGACCCGTCGAACTTCACCTACAACGACTTCAAGGCGCACATCGCCCGTATCTGCCATATCGTTGATGGCCCGGTCAGCGCCGAGGTCACCTGCCTCAAGGCCGAGGAGATGATAGCCGAAGGCGAAGATCTCGCATCGATCCACGAAAACGTGGTGGTCAAATGTCCGCTTACCATCGACGGCCTTAAGGCTATCAAGCACTTCTCCGCCAACGGAATCCGCACGAACGCAACGCTCGTCTTTTCGCCGAACCAGGCGCTGCTTGCCGCCAAAGCCGGAGCGGACTACGTGAGCCCCTTCGTCGGCCGGCTCGACGACATCAGCACCGACGGCATGGCGCTGGTCGAGCAGATCGTCGCCATATACGGGAACTACGGCTTCATGACTGAAGTGATCGTGGCGAGCGTCCGACATCCGCAGCACGTCGTCACCGCCGCCATGATGGGCGCCGACATCGCAACCATCCCTTACGGCGTCATCAAACAGCTCGCCAACCACCCGCTCACCGACGCGGGCCTTACGAAGTTCATGGATGATGCTGCCGTGATGAAGAAATAGGCGTTTTGGGCCCTTTTACTGTCAGATTCAGGCCGAAGATACACTGTGTCTTCGGCTTTTTTCTTTTGCCGAACCGTTTTCCTGCGCATAAATTCCGTTTTATCGATAGTGTTCCTATACGGCAGCAAAAAAATCTACAGGAAAGAACATCACAGGATCAGACGAAAGAAAATCCGGATGAAATCGTTATACAGGCATGAATGCAGGACGAATTCTTTCTCTGCACCGCCGGGGGTTGCGGGAATACTGCTATGCACTCCTCAGAGCGATGCCAACGCGGAAGTCAACGTGCACATCAATCTCGGAGGAGGTACTGAAGGGAGGACAGACGGCAGGCCGTAAGTCACGGATGCTTTTATATTCCATTTCTCTAAAGCCGGAGATAGACTGTATCTCCGGCTTTTTTTATGAATCTGATAGCGGAGAGAATGCGGAAGGTGTTATTCCATTTCCAATACAAATATGCAGTTATATTGTCAGCGACAATCCTGAAATTCCTTCCCATTAACAAACAGGCACCTGTTTTGAACGGTGAAACCGGGCGAACCAGGCGCCAATTCGTGTAAATCCGTGTAAATTCGTGGGCAAACTTCCCCCTATTCATTTTTTCCCTACTTTCTTCGTCACCTATTCCCATTCCCTCATCGCCTGGTTCTGGGTTATAATTCTATTCTTGAAATAGAATTGGAATTACAGCAGGGCTCTGAGAATTCTGTCAGCGTCATTCCTGGGTAGCCGTTGTCCGGACTGTTTCATCTTTTCCAGTGAGTCGAGGGCGTGTTGCGCATCGATGATGGCATTCCTGACAAGCTTTTCAAGCACCCGGATCGTGCCCATTGTTTCAACCTTTTCAGCTTCCGCAACCGCTCTCAACTCTCTGTCGCCTGTCAGGAGAGGACAGCGCTCCTGTTTTGCAAGCGCAATGGCGAGATAATCGTTATGGCTCGGCCCTGTTCCGTACTGCAATGGAAGATTGAAGGCATAGTCAACATATGACCCCTCAATTTCAAGCAGAATCAACCCCAGCTTTTCAAGTCCCGAGGTATCAGGTTCTATTTCTTCCCTGTAGAGGATATCGGGTATTCCGATTCGCATCGGCAGGCGAAAGAAGGTTTCAAGCAGTTCTCCCGCCTCCATATCGATCAGGATGTTGGCATCACTGATGAGCAGCATCGTCTTCGGGTTCGAGTTGCCGTTGCCTGAAGAGTGTCATGAGCGGTATGCCAAGCAATGCCGCAGCTGCTGACTCGGTGATCAGGGATTCTCCTAACGCCCTGAAAACCAGTTGTTGAAAAAATTTCGGTTGTTCCTGTGCTAATGGCTCTCCAGGCTCACGGGTTCGCCATCCTTTTTTTGAAAATCGTATGAAGTGTGATTCATACACGTTTTTCGTTATAACCGAGCACTGTTTCGCCCTGATCAGCCATCCGGCCATGGACAATCCGTATTCATGCTTGAGTGTATACAGCTCATGCCACTCGAGTTCCGAGCGTTGTTGTCCCAAAGTCTGGATTACGGCGGGTTTCGGCGCAAGGAACGATCCTGCGAAACGGTTGCACGCCTTTTCTTCATCCAGTTCTTCTCCAAGACGGCCAGACAGCATGAGATGGCCCAGTTCATGTGCCAGCGTGAACCGTTGCCGGTCTGCAGGCCACTGCTTCGAAACGGCAATGAGCGGGTAGATGCTGCCGTCATCTGCAAGGGCAGTTGCCATAAGGCCGTCGAAAGCGGTATTTTCTTCATCGATAACGAGGACGAATATCCCGTGCGTCTCAAGCGTATCGCAGAGATCGGAGATTTGATCCATGCCGAGCAGCCAGGCGTTTCGCAATGCCTCCGAAAACTCCTCGATCTGTTCGTAGTTCCCGATTTTGTGCGGAAGTGCTTTTGGTACCGTGAATGGTTCAATCGGGGGTATCGGGTACAAGCCAAGAAGTTTTACACGCCTTTCCGCTTGCTCGGTTGCCCTGATCAATACCTTTTCCTGTGCTGTTTTGCCAAATCGCACCCGTTTCCGGAACTCGGGATTGATCAACTCCACGGTATTGGTACGAAAGAAATATTCGGTATGAATTCCGCAGGCTTTGGCAAGTGCCAGTAGTTGCGTTGAATTTGGCGTAAGGCGGCCTTGTTCAAACTTCTGGATAGCGGTATGGGTGATTCCAAGCTGCGTTCCAAGTTCGGCAAGCGTCAGCCCGGCGGCTTTTCGTGCCTGAAGTATTCGCTCTCCGATCATGGTTTTTGGATTGTGGTGGTTTAAAAAATGTATATTCCGGTTTACATTTTAAACCAAAAGTAACGCCTTGCCGTTCATTTTCCAAACAACCTTTGGCCTGATGGATTGCGTGATCATTCGCCTGAGCCTTCAGAACCTCTTTGATCGTCAAGACAACCCGGAAGTTGACGCCGAGGTCCTCGAAATGCGCTTTGCCGAAATCGACTTTTTTGTTGCAATTGTGCCGACGCTGCCGGCACTTTTTCAGATGGAGCTGAAACAGATAGCGGAAGCAGGTGCTTTGTCTTGTGAGAGATTGCCGTATAGATGGACTGCTGACCGATACTGTTGAGACGAACCAGATTGATTTGTTTGCATCAAGGCGACTATTGATGTTGACACACTTCAGAGTTCATTGCCTCGCGCTGATCTTGCCCGGCTTACAAACGTAAGCGATACCATGATCTCCTCTCTCGATGCCGAGTCCGATTTCCGGTGCAAGCTTGAGAAAAAAGCTCGCCTGAACTGATTTGCATCCGGCTTCAGTCGCTCACCCCGCCTGCCGGTTTATGTTTTCGAAGACGTTATGCATCAACTTCTGCGCAATGAACGTCTTGAAGGCTTCGTCGTTCATGATGCGGTTGAAGATGGCTTCGTTGCCGTTCATTCGGTCGAGCAGCAGGGTTTCGAGGTGCTGGTTGAACACCGGCTCGAAGTTGGAGATCGTGTTCGCCTCGGCAGCCTGGCGGATTTTTTCATTTTCCGTTGCTGCCGCCTGCACCTGATCGAAGAACAACTGATCGGCAGGGGTGAAATCCGTGCCGAACCGTTCGTTGAGCTGCTCGACCAGCGTTGAAAGCCGCACCTCGTCCTCGGCGCTTCCCGTACCGACCTCTTTCGGTCCGCCGAGCGGCGGATTGTCGCCTTCTCGCAGCACAATGTTTCCCTCGCTGTACTTCTGCAGTCGATAGTATTTCAACTGCACTTCTTCGTCGATCTGGATGTTCCGGTTGCTGTTTCGGGGCAGTTTCGAGAGCAGGTAACGCCCGAAGGTGTAGAGTTTTTCAAGCTCGGAGTCCTGATAGGGTATCACCTGCGAAAGGAACCCGTACAGGTTTCGGAAACTCGCGAACTGGCTTTTGAACTGTTCGATCTCCTCTTCTTCAAGCTCGGTAACGCGCTCGACCACAACATCGAGAATACTGTTGAGTTTTTTATGCTCGGCTCCTGTGGGGTGCATGCGGTTGCGGAACCAGATTTCGCACCATGCGTCGATTTCCGGTTTGTCGTACACTTTCCACTCGTCGAGCTTGTGAGCCAGTTCGTTGAGCAGGTGCGGGTCGGTCTCTTCCCCCATTTCCGTTGTTTCGTAATAGGGCTTGAAAGAGAGGTAGATCTCCTCCGGTTCGTTCACGAAATCGAGCACGAAGGTGTTTTCCTTTCCTGGGCAGGTGCGGTTCAGGCGTGAGAGCGTCTGTACCGCCTGAATGCCGGAAAGCCGTTTATCGACGTACATGGTGTGCAGGAGAGGCTGATCGAAACCTGTCTGGTACTTTTCCGCAACAAGCAGCACCTGATATTCGCTCGATCCGAACCGGTCCGGCAGTTCGGCTTCGCGGATGCCGTGGTTCATGCCGACTTCCGTGAACTTCTCTCCGGGATGGTCGCTGAGCGACAGTTCGCCCGAAAAGGCGACAAGCGTCTTGATGTCGTGGTACTTTTTCGCTTTCAGGTACTTGTCGAACGCAAGCTTGTAGCGTACGGCATGTTCGCGCGAACCGGTCACCACCATAGCCTTTGCCTGCCCGCCGATCTTGTGCCGGGTATGCGTGCGGAAATGCTCCACGATGATTTCAACCTTCTGCGTGATGTTGTACTCGTGCAGGTCAACATACCGAGCGAGGGCACGCGCGGCCTTTCTTCTCGGCAGTTCGGGATCGTCTTCAACCGTGCGGATAAGCTGGTAGTAGCGTTTGTAGCAGGTATACCCCTTCAGGACGTCGAGAATGAACCCTTCATCGATGGCCTGCCGCATGCTGTAGAGGTGGAACGGGGAACTGCCGCTGTCGCCGGGCTCGTCGAACACGGCCAGCGTCCTGAACTTCGGCGTTGCAGTAAAGGCGAAAAAGCTCAGGTTCGGCTGTTTCGTCCGCTTGAGCTGTTCGCGGATGAGTGATCTCTTCGCCTCCTCCGATAGCGGTTCGTCGTTCATGTCGAGAATCTGTTCGGCAATGGCCGACTCGATACCTTCGCGGTTGAGAATTTTTTTCAGTTCCATGGCGGTTTCGCCGCTCTGCGAGCTGTGCACCACGTCGAGCTGGTGGTAGCGGGGGAAAATCATGTTTTCCCGGTGCTGCTTTTTCAGCCCATTGCCGGTCGGAACGGTTTTTTCCTCAACCTGCAGGTGCAGGAATCTTCCGAGAATATCCATCAGGCACTCTTTTGCGAGCACCTCTTTCCAGAGGTATGCTGTGCGCACCTCGCCCTCAACCGGAGGGTTGCCCTTGCCGTTGTTGTATCCTTTATTGAAGGGCAGGAACATGGTGTCTCCACGATCAAGCTTCGTGGTCATCCAGACCTCTTCGGTATCGACCGCAAAGTGCACCAGGCAGCGCTGCTTGAAAGCGAAGAGCAGTTCGTTGGGTTCCCGGTTGCGGTACTGCTGTTTCGCATGCTCGACGTTTTGCCCGGTCATGGGGTTTTTCAGCTCTATCGATGCCACCGGCAGGCCGTTCACGGCAAGCACCATATCGGGAATCGCCCCGCTTTCGGTTTCAAGCTGGCGAATAACGGTGAGCCGGTTCCTGCTGAACCGTTCGACAGCAAGCGGGTCCATGCCGGTATTCGGGGCGAAGAACGCCATGCGCACGGTTTTGCCGAAACACTTGAATCCACTTCGCAGAATGGTGAGCATCCCTTTCGTGCGCAGTTCGCGAACAAGACTCTCGATCAGAACAGCTTTTGCGTTCCCGTTGTTCAATGCAGAGAACCGCTCCCAGAAATCCGGTTGGGTATCCTGAACGAACGCCACAACCTCATCAGGAAAGATCGCAAGCTTCTTGTCATACGCCGGTGGATCTCCTTTGACGTAGCCGCCGTGGAGCAGCAGTGATTGCTCTATGGATTGCTCGAAGTTCGATTCTCTGTGCATAGTTTTAAAGAGTATACTGTTACAGTACCTGCCAGTAACCGCCTTTCTTAGGGCCGATATGTTTTAATTTCTTTTTATTCTGTAAGTTAGCAACCCTTTTTTCAGTCGCTCTCAATGAAATGCCCAGTGTTTTTGCCAATGCATGAAGAGTCATTTCAGGATTCAGTCTGAACTGTTCGAGCACAGGATTATCGATTTCTACCGAACTTTCTACCGAACTTTCATTTGTTTTACGATGAACAGTGGCGGTAAACAAGCAACCATCACGATCATCGATAAAGTCAATTTCCGGCCACGCATCAATTGCCCGTTTGATTCCAGAACCAAGCCCCCGGTATGGTAACAGCCCTTTTGCAACATAGGAGACCAGAGTCGGATTACGGATATTGGAATTACCTGTTTTGATTTTGGCGACAGTCAGGTTGTTGGGGAGGTGCCCCGGACTGATAATGTCAATTCGATTGTCGAATAAAAACAGTCTGATTGGGGCGTTTACAAAATAATCCCGGTGTATCAGGGCATTAACCAGTAATTCTTCAAAAACCACCGGCGGTATTTCAGGGGTACCTGGTGCATTGATTCCCCGCCCGGCCTGTACCTTGTGCATATTTCGCATCAAAAAGGCCATCGCGCCCTCAAAAATGGTTCCCAGCGTTCCGGTAAAATCCTCAATATCCAGATACTTGCTCTGATGGATTTCATTGCCCGGAAAGCGAACCGCCTTCACAACAAATTGTGGTACGATCCATTCCGGTTTTTCGGCAAATAACAGTACACAAGCAAGGTTCAGTTGACCTGTGTCAGTAGCCAGATTCATATTCTGCAAAAGCTTTCTCAGCTTTTCATCTGTTTCGGGATACTCCTGTTGATAGGTTGTTTTAAGAAAATCCCTGAAACGAAGCTTATCGAGAGTGTCAACTCCTGCTTTTGATGGAAGCTCATCAGCGTGAAACTGATTGGATATCTGAAACAGTCGTCGTAATTCTTCCTTTGTATTGTGGAATTGCAAGAAAAAAATAGACTATTTAAGAAGCCAAAGCCTTTGATTGATAATAATTACGTAAACACTCTACTGGTGCAAGATACCCTAAGGTAGAATGTGCCCTTTTCCGGTTATAAAAGATCTGGATGTACTCAAAAAGACTCTGCCGAAGTTCCTCTTGGTTACGGAATTTTTTTCCGTAGATCCACTCGGTTTTCAATGTCTTGAAAAACGTTTCCGTTACGGCATTATCATAGCAGTTTCCTTTCCCGCTCATACTTTGGATAAAATGGTAATCTGCCA